>Ga0268262_10000192_pt1 | contig 80579 bp, 74 predicted proteins | sample TergutNc150P3_FD_190354 | JGI IMG/M metagenome (GOLD analysis project Ga0268262, IMG submission 190354) | Nasutitermes corniger P3 segment gut microbial community from laboratory colony in Florida, USA - Nc150 P3 (SPAdes) (version 2) | ecosystem: Host-associated > Arthropoda: Insects >...
GGAAATTTGGCGTTTTCGGGAAATCGGTATTGAAAAAATGTTATTATACTTCATCTATTCAGGATTCTCCCCGCTCATAAGTATATCTATTCCTACCATTTCTTTTGGATTCATATAAGGCTTTATCGGCTGCTTTGATATAATCCTGTGCATTCTGCAAATGCTTAACTATGCCTGTTGTGCCCCCAATGGAAATTGTTACATAGTCTGCTATATGGCTTGCTTTATGGGGTATGTTGCACTCACGTACTCTTTTCAATAATTTTTCCGCAATCAGTTGAAGACCCTTCTGATCTGTATTCGGCAAAACAACGGCAAATTCCTCCCCACCATACCTTGCAACAAAATCCGATTCCCTAGACACGCATTTAGAAAGGGTGGAAGCAACTACTCTAAGGCAATTATCGCCAGCATCATGGCCATACTTATCGTTGTATTTTTTAAAATAATCGACATCTATCAGCAGCAAACTTAGGTTGCTATTGGTACGAGCCATAGATTTTATGATTTTTTTCAAGTGCCCATCCATATACCGCCTATTGTAAATACCGGTTAGTTGGTCTATTATGGTCATATTGAGAAATTCGCCAAGAGTTCCTATTTCGTCTCTATTATTTTTAAGCGGTTTTAATTCCCAATCGAATAATGTTTGGTTTATTGTTTTTACCATGCTATTGAGAGGTTCCAGCATTACTATTACAAATATATTAAAAGCCACAAATATAGCAAAAACAATAGTCATCATTATGCCAAAAAGAATAGTCATATTACGCAGAGAATGTCCAATAACAATAGAATGCGTAGCGACAATATACCAATTTAAAGCAGGGATTAAACCAATTGCTATTATTTGTTTTTCGTCTTTTGCCTCAAAATATTCTATTTCTCTGGTTTTTAATTTTTTCGTTTTGCCAAGGATTTCCTCTCCAATTTGACCCAGAACTTTTGTTATGTTCATTTTATTTCTAACAAGAGCGAGATCTTTTGCTCCGGTTATTTCTCCATCAACATTGAGAAAATGCAATTCAGCGGTTCCGGAATAGTTTTGATATACAGCATTGATAAAATCCGACAGATTCACGCCGGTTCCTACAATGCCAATGGGCTTATGCAAGCTATCAAAAACCAGTGCATTTATCCAGAGGTTTGTCACATTGAGGTCAGGGTTGTAATTGATGTTGAAATTGTATTCTGTTGTCCCATTAAGGGTCATCATATACCAGTAGTTATTTTGGTCTGCTGTATCAACCGTATATGCGTAAGCTTCATTGGAAAAAAATTTTTTATCAATATCATTTATCCAAAAAATTGAGTTACTTGCAAAAGCTTTGCGGTATCCTGCCATTTCCTCAAAGGCATTTTTTTGCAATTCATAATCTGTGGGATTGAGAAAGTATCTTTGTATCAAGGGAGAGTTCGCCATTTTTAGAGCAAGTGCAATTTCTCCGTTCAAGGAGGCTTCCAGCTTTAACCTTTCTATTTCAATTGTTTGCATCAATTCATATCCATCGCTTTTATGCTGGATTTTATCCATTAAAATGATAAATGCAACACTTCCAAATACGAATATGAGCAAAAATAAAATAGAGGAAAAAATAATAAATCTGCGTTGCATGGAAGTTTGACGCTTACGAGAAACTGGTATAGAAAATATGCTCCTTGTCACACTTTCACCACCGGGCTATGCCTGGAATATTCCTGTAAACTGCACACATCCATAATATCTAGTTTTTTCATAGCGTATAAACCATCAACCGTGCGTTGCAAACCGTGCAAGGTGGTGGTGATTGAAATGCCGTGCATTAGGCAGTTTGTGCGGATTTTCATTTCATCGCTTGCCGGTTTTTCCCCTTTGCTAGGCGTATTCACTATCCACGCGAGTTTGCCTTCTTCTATCAAATCCACAGCGTTTGGCCTGCCGTCTGCTACCTTGAATACAGCATTTGTTGGAATTCCGCTGTTTCTCAGCATTGTGCTTGTTCCCCTTGTGCAATAAAGAGTAAAACCTAACTCCACCAATTTTTCGATATAGGGAATTGCGGCGGCTCTGTCTTCGCTGCGCAGACTTATAAAAATGTTTCCGCTCTTAGGCAGTTTGTTGCCAGAAGCCATTTGGCTTTTCAAATATGCCATGCTCGCCGAGCGGTCTATACCCATAACTTCGCCAGTGGATTTCATTTCTGGGCTTAAAATTATGTCCACGCCGGGGAAGCGCGCAAATGGGAATACAGCTTCTTTAACGGAAAAATGGCTCGGTATAAATTCTTTGGTAAAACCGATCTCTTTTAATTTTTTGCCCGCCATGCAAAGCGAGGCAATTTTTGCAAGCGGAACGCCTATGGCTTTGCTCACAAAAGGGACTGTTCTAGAAGCTCTTGGGTTTACTTCCAGCACATAAACCGTTTCGTTTTGTATGGCATACTGAACATTCATCAAACCGCAAACATTCAATTCCCTTGCCATTGCCTTTGTGTGCTTTCTTATGGTGTTTTGAACTTGCTCAGAAAGCGTTACCGGTGGAATTGTGCAAGCACTATCGCCGGAATGCACTCCTGCAAGTTCCACGTGCTCCATTATGCCGCCTATAACCTGAGTCTCTCCGTCTGAGAGGCAATCCACATCCACCTCGGTGGCGTTCTCTAAAAAGCTATCTATCAAAATGGCTCTGCCTTCCGAAACTTCCATGGCTTTTGCCATGTATTCGCGAAGTCCCGCTTTATCGTAAACTATAACCATAGCCCTGCCGCCCAAAACAAAAGAGGGGCGCATGAGTATGGGATAGCCTATTCGCTCTGCGATTTTTTCGGCTTCTTCCTCTGTTTTTGCAAGTCCGTTAGGGGGCTGCAAAATTCCCAATTTTTTAATCATATTCGCAAAAAGCTCGCGGTCTTCTGCAACGGCAATATCGGTTGGAGATGTGCCTATTATGTTCACGCCATTTGCCTTCAATCCTTCTGCCAAATTCAGCGGAGTTTGCCCACCGAATTGCACAATAGTGCCAAAACAATTTTCCCTTTCATAAACTTCAAGAACATCTTCCAAAGTGAGTGGCTCAAAATAAAGTTTATCGGAAGTATCGTAATCAGTGGAAACGGTTTCGGGGTTTGAATTTAGCATTATGGTTTCAAAGCCGGCTTTTCGGAGCGCGAAAGAGGCGTGAACGCAGCAATAATCGAATTCTATTCCTTGCCCAATGCGATTTGGCCCACCGCCTAATATGAGAATTTTTTTCTTTTCTGTTGTAGTTGTCTCTTCGTTTTTGGAATTTTTTGCACCGCTTGAATAGCTTGAATATAAATAAGGAGTAAAGGCTCTGAATTCTGCGGCACAGGTATCAACTTTATGGAACTGCGGGCGGAGATTTATTTCCTTTCGTTTTTTTCTGACAAATTCTTCTTTTTCGCAAAGAATATTTGCAATTTGCTTATCGGAAAAACCGAATTCCTTTGCTTGTTCAAAAAGTAAGTAGTCTTTTGCGAGACCTTCTAAATTTTTTGCGGAGCGAATTTCATTTTCATACTCCGCAAGCTCTTCAAATTGCCGCAAAAACCAGCGGTCTATTTTTGTGAGTTCATAAATTTTTTCAAGGCCCCATTTGCGAGTTATGGCTTCAAGCACCATATATATGCGGTTCGCGCTGCCTATGCCTATTTTTGTCTCTAACTCTTCATCGCTTAGGTTTTTGAATAAATGCTCTTTTCCGTCTGCGCCAAAACCAGCCCTGCCAGTTTCCAAAGAGCGGAGTGCTTTTTGAAAAGACTGCTTAAATGTGCGCCCAATAGCCATAGCTTCGCCAACAGATTTCATCTGAGTTCCGAGCTTGTCGTCTGCGCCTGTGAATTTTTCAAATGCAAAGCGTGGAATTTTGGTCACAATATAATCTATTGATGGTTCAAAGCAGGCACGCGTTTTTTGGGTTATATCGTTTGGAATTTCGTCTAAGGTGTAGCCAACCGCTAATTTGGCGGCTATTTTTGCAATGGGAAATCCGGTTGCTTTTGAAGCGAGTGCCGAAGACCTTGAAACTCTCGGATTCATTTCAATAACGACCAAACGCCCGTCATGCGGGTTAATAGCAAACTGCACATTTGAACCGCCCGTGCTAACTCCAATTTCGCGCATAACCGCAATGCCGGCATTTCTCAATTTTTGATATTCTTGGTCTGTGAGGGTTAGAGCAGGAGCCACGGTAATTGAATCGCCTGTGTGAATTCCCATGGGGTCTATGTTTTCAATTGAGCAAACGATAACGCAGTTGTCTTTGGTGTCTCGCATTATTTCAAGCTCAAACTCTTTCCAACCTTCAATGGATTCTTCAATAAGCAATTCTTTTGTGGGGGAATAATATAAACCCCTTTCGCATATTTCTTTAAATTCATCTTCGTTCTTTGCAATGCCGCCGCCTGTGCCTCCAAGCGTAAAGCCTGGGCGTATAACAAGGGGCCAAGTATCCAGCGAATTTTTTATGTTGCAAGCCTCTTCATAAGAATGTGCAATTCCGCTGCGTGGCATATCAAGCCCTATTTTTTTCATGGCTTCTTTGAATAAGCCTCTGTCTTCGGCTTTGCGAATTACATCGGGAGTTGCTCCAAGCATCGTAACGCCATAACGTTCCAGCACACCGCCGTCTGCAAGCTCCATAGCGAGGTTCAGGGCAGTTTGCCCACCCAGCGTAGGTAGCAGGGCATCTGGGCGTTCCCTGCGAATTATCTCCGTTAAAGCTTCTTTGGTAAGAGGTTCTATATATGTCCTGTCTGCAAAATCAGGGTCTGTCATTATGGTAGCTGGATTTGAATTCACCAGTACCAATTCATACCCCTCTGTTTTCAGCGATTTGCAAGCCTGTACCCCCGAATAATCAAACTCGCAAGCTTGCCCAATGACAATAGGTCCGGAACCTATAAGGAGAATCTTTTTTATATCGTTGCGTTTCGGCATTGGGGGTAAGGTAGAAAAATTCTAGAGAACGATTTTCTATTTTCCTTAATGGAGGCTTTTATGGCAAGGCAAAATATTCATAAATTAGCTTTAAATTATTTTATAAAACATCAAAAAGAACTTTGCAAAAAATACAAAGGCAAGGAACTTTTAATGCGTGGCGCAAAAGTAATTGAGGCGTATGATACCTTTCACGAAGCCGCTGCAGCAGGCAGGAAATTGTTTGGTTCGGGGAATTTTTCCGTTCAAGAGTGCATACCAGGAGATGATGCTTATACAGTTGATATTCAACCATTGGTATTTGCATGAATTTGACCATCAGGCACCAAGGCTTTGCAAAAAAAATAATCTGTAATGCACAAATAACATCTATTGACAGCGGCAAATCCATAAAGGTTACTGCAATGTGGGATACTGGGGCAACAAGGTCTTTAATAAATGACAGTATAGTTAAAAAATTGCAACTTAAAGCGATTAATCTTGCTATAATAAAACACGTTGCAGGAACAGAAACCTACCCTGTATATTCGGCAGCTCTTAAAATTCAAGGTGGAATGAAAATAAAGGAACATAGATTTGTATCGTTCCCGAATATTCATACATTTGATATGATTATAGGAATGGATATAATTACATTAGGTAAGTTTTGCATAGAAAATAAAAATAGCAACTCGTTTTTCTCTTTTAAATGTTAGGGCAGTGGGGCTCACTTCTGCTCAATAACAATCGTAGCCTGCAAGCACTTATTCATTTCGTCTTCGCACCAAAGCGATTTGCCTTGCGTGATAGTGGGGTTGCCCACCTTTGTTATTTTGCCTTTTTTGACTGGCCGTTCGCTTGTTGTTGTACTATTATTGACTAAACGCCCATCGTTTGTCACCGAAACTTTAGCAATAAGTTTATTGCCTTGATTGCGGAACTCTTTGCCTTGCAATTTGGCTTTCATGCAATCAGCATAAAATTTTACCACCTTTGGGCCTTCAACACTTACAATATCAATTTCACTTGTGTTTCGTTCGTATTTAGCCTTTTCGTTTCTCTCGCTTTTGTCATAAACATCTATCACTTTTTCATTCCTTTTTGTGATTTGAGCAAGTCTCGCTTTTACCGCCTTATTTTCTTGGCAAGCGATGACAACTTTGGTGTAAATTTCTTGGTTGGGCTCGCCTTGTGCGAATGAAACTGTGAAAGCCACAAATACCACCGTTAATACACTGAAAGTTTTCATAATGATACCTCCGCCAAGAAATATAGAATTTTCTACCTTACTCGCAAATGAATTCCAAGGACCTAGATACCATTGCTGTTTTGGATTTTGGTGGGCAATATGCGCATTTAATTGCGAACCGAATTAGAAGGCTCGGAGTTTTTGCTCGCATTTTCTCGCCAAATTCGCCTGTGGAGCATTTAAGTTCCGCAAAAGGCATTGTATTTAGCGGCGGTCCAATGAGCGTTTACGAAAAAAACGCCCCTGCGTTCAATAAAGACATTCTGGGCATAGACATTCCAAAACTTGGGATTTGCTACGGTCACCAGCTCATAGCGCAGAACTTGGGCGGCAAAGTTAGCCCGGGGAAAGTCAAGGAATACGGAATATCTAACTTGCAAATAACAAAGAGCAATTCCCCTTTGTTCAAAAACATTCCCGAAAACAGCCTCGCTTGGATGAGCCATGGAGACAGTGTTTCAAAACTGCCAGCAGGGTTCAGCGCAATAGCCTGCACCAGCGACTGCGAATTTGCCGGAGTGGAAAACGCAGAAAAGAAAATTTACGGAATACAATTCCACCCCGAAGTTAAGCACACCGAATTTGGCGACAGGTTTCTGGAAAATTTTATTCTTGATATATGCGGTTGCAAAAAATCTTGGAGCATAAAAAGCTATGTACCGCAGATAAGCGAAAAGATAACAAAGGCAGCAGATGGCAAAAAAGTTTTTTTGCTAGTCTCTGGCGGTGTGGATTCCACCGTGGCATTTGTGCTTTTGAACAAGGTTTTGGGGCAAGAAAAGGTTTTGGGGTTGCATATAGACAATGGCTTGATGAGGCTAGACGAAAGCCAGCAGGTGATGAAATTTTTGAAAAAAGAAGGTATGAACAATTTGCAAATTTGCGATGCGGGAAAAGATTTTTTGCGTGAATTGCAAGGAGTTTCCGAGCCGGAAAAAAAGCGAAACATTATAGGTGAAACTTTTTTAAAAATTAAAGATAGCGAAATGGCAAGGCTATCTCTAAACGCAGATGACTGGATAATGGCTCAAGGCACCATTTATCCCGATACCATTGAGAGCGGCGGCACAGAAAATGCAGATTCCATTAAAACGCATCACAACCGCGTGCAAGGCGTTTTGGATTTGCAAAAAAAAGGCTTGCTTTTGGAACCGCTTGCAGATTTATATAAAGACGAGGTGCGAATTTTAGGCGAGGAACTGGGCATTCCAAAAGAACTCATTTGGCGGCATCCATTTCCGGGTCCTGGTCTTGGCGTTAGGCTTTTGTGTAGCGATGGAAAAGCCTCTGGAAAATCCGAGATTCCCGAATTGAAAAAAGCCATTGACGAACTTTCAATAAAAGCAAGGCTTTTGCCGATAAAAAGCGTTGGAGTTCAGGGCGATGCAAGAACTTATGCGCAGCCTTTGTTGATAGAGGGAGAACTTTCTTGGGAAACTTTGGAGAATATCAGCACTTCTTTGATTAACCGTTTCAAGGCTATAAACCGTTCCGTATGGTTGGTGGGCAGCATTTCAGAAACAGCCTTTGAAACCGCAGAGCAATATTGCACAAAAGAAGCTCTTGATACGCTAAGGCTTTTTGATGCCATTTGCTTTAATTTTTTAATTGAGAATAATTTATACGATAAAATATGGCAAATGCCAGTTGTGCTTTTGCCGCTTAAAATTGCCGGTAAACCCTGCATTGTTATGCGCCCTGTGAACAGTGCAGAGGCAATGACTGCGAATTTTGCAAAAATAGACCAAAATTTGTTAAAAAACTCGCTTTGGCCAAAATTGAAAGAAGCTGGTTTGGGGGCTTTGCTTTACGATGTTACGCACAAGCCACCAGCGACTATTGAATGGGAGTGATTAAACCCCCTAAAAAGAGCGGGAAAGGAGACTCGAACCCCCGACCCTAACCTTGGCAAGGTTATGCTCTACCAACTGAGCTATTCCCGCTTGAGTTCGGTTTGTAAAGATAGAAATTTAAGCTACCTTTGTCAAGGGTAACTTTTAAGATTCTTCGCTTTCTTCGGTTTCTGTTGTTGCTTTGCGCGTGGTTTTGCGCTTTGCGCCAACTATTTGCCCGCCAAAACGCTTGTTAAAGCGGTCTATGCGGCCTGCTGTGTCGAGGTGGTGCATTTTTCCGGTCCAAAACGGGTGGGTATCAGACGTTATTTCTAGGGATATAACTTGATATTCTTCGCCATTTATGGTGCGTTTTTCATTAGAAACCTTTGTGCTGCGAGTCAAAAACTCTTTGCCCGTGTTTGCGTCTATAAACACGGTTTTGCGATATTCAGGGTGGATTCCTTTTTTCATGGTGTAAAATATAGTAAAATTTCGGGATTTTGGCAAGGGGTCATATTATCATATCAAATACCCCCCCTCTTCCCCAGCCCCAGGACCTAGTTCAAAAATGCGTTCTGCGTAGTTTTTGAACATTTCGTTGTGCTCAATGGCTATAACGGTGTGGCCTTTTTGAGTTAAGCCTTTTAGCAAATTCAATAGCAGGGCAGTGTCTTTTGCGGAAAGTCCCCTTGCAGGCTCGTCAAATAGGTAAAGGGTATTTGGAGATTTGGCTTTTGCCAGGTCTTGACCGAGCCTTAGGCGTTGCAGTTCGCCGCCGCTTAAATGTGTGGTTGGCTGACCGAGCCGCAAATAGTGCAAGCCTGTGTCTGCGAGCGGTTTTAATTTGCTTGTTAAATTTTCAAAATTCGCGAAAATTTCCAAGGCTTTTGAAACGGATAAATCCAAAACATCGGCTATGGACATCAGTTTAAAACGAATTTCCAAAATTTCGTCTCTGTATCTTTTTCCTTGGCAAATTGGGCACTCGCTTTCTTCGTAGCCGCTTGGGTCAAGTAAATAGCCGTCTCCTTTGCAGGTTTCGCAGCGGCCTCCGGGTTTGTCTGTGCCGAATTTTGGTGCTAAATAACCTCTGATTTTGCTCTCCGGCAGGATCGCAAAAAGATTTTTGATAACTTGCATAATGTCAATGGCTGTCGCTATTGTGCTGCGTTTTTGAGCATAGGCTCTGCCTGTTCTCGCCGCCAAAACTGCCAAGTCCGTATGCTTTCTGGCGTAAGGCTCAATAACTCCCCACAAGAGAGAGCTTTTTCCCGAACCGCTAACTCCGCATATAACGCTCATCGCTCCCATTGGAATTTCAATTTTTAGATTCTTCAAATTGTTGAAATTTATTTTTGAAATTTTCAAATATTTTTTAACATTATTTTTCGGCAAATCTAAATCTATTTTTTTCTCAGGAACAAAATTCAATATTTCGCCGCCTTCCTCGCCTGCGCCCGGCCCCATTTCAATAACATTGTCCGCTCGCCTGATGAGCATAGGGTGGTGTTCTATAATGGCAAGAGTATTGCCTCTCTCTTTTAACCGGAGCAATACGCTCCATAATTTTTCAATGTCCTTTTCGTGCAAGCCGCTTGCGGGCTCGTCTATGCAGAGCAAAATGCCGTTCAAATGACCTGTGCAAAGCGCGGCAAGTCTTATCCTTTGCGCTTCGCCGCTGCTCAGAGTTTCTGCCAAGCGTCCCAAACTCAAATGCCCCAAACCCAAATCGCACAAAATTGAAATTCTGAGCGGAATATCCAAAAGTGTACTTTTTAATCTCTTTGGAACAGTCTCCAAATATGTTGGCAATTCTTTGTTGAGTTCCAGCAATGTTTTTGAATGAAATTCAACCCACGACAAATTTTCCCATTTGCTGTTCAAAGCGACATTTCTCAGTTGAAAACCCTTGCAAACAGGGCAGTTCAAACCGTTTCCCGTACATTTTGGGCATTGCCCAAGGCGGTTCCAAGGCGAAAAATGCGCCACGCTCAAAGATTCCGCTATGCAGTTGTGAGCTTCGCAGCGTGGGATTGTGGATAAAAATAATTTTTGAGTTTCCAAGTCTGCCAAAACCAAACTTTCATTAACTTTCAATGCACCCTCTATTGCCTCCGAAAGCCTTGTTCTCTGATTTTCTTTCGCAACTATCCTGTCTATTATCAGATGAAATTCCTGCGGAATTTGGGTTTCCATATTCTTGCTCAAAAAATCAAGCGATATGGTTTTATTATCGGAAATTGCTTTCACAAATCCTTGGGCTAAATAAATTTTCGCAAGTTCGCTAAGAGTTCTGCCATTTATGTACACAGGTGCTAAAATTTGAATTTTTGTTCCCTCTTCTATCGCAGACAATTTTTCCACCATAGCTTGTGGATTAAGCGATTCCATTTTCACTCCACATTCTGGGCAAACCGGATTTGCACATTCTGCAAATAGAACTCTGAGCATCGGGGCAATTTCTGCAAGGCTTGCGACCGTTGCTTTTTTTGCTATTATTTTATCACCACATTCAAGGGCGATGCTCGGTCTTAAATTGTGTATGGCTTTAACAGGGACATTCTTTGGCCCTCCGAGCATTGCAATAGCCGAATTCCCCAGTGTTTCTAAGTATCTGCGCCTGCTTTCTGCGTGAGCCACGTCTAGCACAAGGCTGGATTTTCCGCAGCCCGAAGGCCCGCAAACAACGGTTATTTTCCCAAGCGGAAAATCCGCATCTATATTTTTTAGATTATGAGCATAAGCCCCCAAAACCTGTATTTTATCCCCTTCCATTTTACCTCTTCCCTTATTGAATCAGTGGTTGAATTTGGCATTCACAAGCGACATCGCTTTGTAATCCATTTTGCTAATTGTTTTTTCTACCCTGCCCGCAATCCAAGTGTGCAGCAAATGCACAGGAATTGCAACAGAAAGCCCAGCTTCCGTTGTTATCAAGGCTATGGAAATTCCGCCTGCCAAAAGTTTTGGGTCTGCTGTGCCGTGCATTGTTATAACATTGAAAAGCTCTATCATTCCCATAACGGTTCCGAGCAAACCGAGCAGGGGAGCCGTGGTTCCCAAAACGGATATTGCAGAAAGCCTGCTCTCTAAACGCGGAACTATTTTTGCAAACAATGCTTCAAGTGCTTTTTCAGTTTCTTCCCTTGTTCTAAGTTTGGGGTCAAGAACGGTCTCTTCAATTTTTTTGTATGAGCGGCGGTTTAAAAATAAAACAACAAATCTCTCTACAATTAAAATCAAGGCAACTATGAACATAGCTAAAATGGGGTACATCAAAATTCCGCCATCTTGCATAAGACCGTTGAATTTTTCCCTCAATGTTTTATTTTGCTCACTTGCCGCTATTGCTCCGAGGTTTGCATTTAAAAGCGGGTCTATTGGCACAAGCAAAATATTTGAGGAGTCCAAATTATCAAAAGAGAAAGTTCCAAGCCCACCTAAGCGAATCAACGAATCGTTGATTTCTGTTTCTGAGTTGTGCTCAATATTTTTTTTTGCGAGCGAGAAAAGAATTTCTGCGGATTGCAAAGGGGAGTCGCCTGTTATTGAAACGTCTGGGACAACTCCCTTGCTCACATTTCTCAATTCCTGAATTCTATCTTGGCTTGGGAATACGGAACTGAAAGCCGCTCTTGCCTTTTCTGCATCTTCGTTTGCAAAATCCAAAGCCTCTCTTGCAATTCTTAATTCTTCAAAAAGTTTTGAGCGTTCCGAAAATATTTCCTCTGTTTTTCCCTTGCGTGTTTCTAATTGCTGTTCTATGCGTTCCCTTTCTTCATTTTGCTTTGATTTCTCTTGCCAACGCTTTGCAACCGCCATATCACGAGCTTGGCGGGCTTCTTCCAAATCTGCCTTTGCGCTATTGACTTCGGCTTGCTGCTTTACCAAGTCAACCTGAGCAAAAGCCGCCGTTGTTAGCACGAAAATAATGTAATATATTATATGCACAAGGATAATGTAGAAAACAAATGCTGAATCTGTTATTACTCAATGTTTTTCAAGGCATTGTCTATTTCTTCCATAGCCATATCTGGACGTTCATATTTTTCTTTGGTGTAGTCCCCATATCCAGCATCATATTGCTGCATAAATCTAGCCATACCAATAGGTCCCAACGCTTCTAATAGAGCTTTTAAACCGATTGTCCTGATTTCGGTCATATTGCTTAAACTAGCTGTTGTTATCATCTTCCGATACCTCCATAAAGTAATTTATTGGATTTAATACCTTGACATTAAGGCTCATTTTAGAACAGGCTTTTTCAAATCGTAAATCTGTTGTTAGCAATATATCCACTTGGGCATTTTCCGCGAATGCCAAATGGAATCTATCTAACATTCTTATAGCGGACATTTCCTGCAATTCCTTAACTCTTTTCAGCATAGCCTGATTATAGATTATTTTTCCTGTTATTGTTCGTTCATAAAAAAAACTAACTTTTTGCCTTTTGTAAATATCAGGTATTTGACGAATTTCTAAATCCAAGGCTGGACTACCCAAAATTTCATAATTCAATTGTTCGCATTTTTTTATAATTGCCAAAATAGATTCACTCTCAAGATGTATTCTTTCCTGAGTTTGGTCATCATAAGGGCGATTAAAGCAGCAATTATCAAGATAGTACTTCATTTCTTGTAATTAAATTACAAAAAAGTCGTTCCAACAAATTGTCTGAACTCCTGATTCCTTCGAAATGCCTACCTTGAAAGCTACCATTGGTGTAAATTCCCTGCCTTGCGGCAGGGGTGAGGGTTAATAATCGTCATCTAAATAAAATCCACTTCAGTTCTCCTGCTTTTTTTAGAAAATCATTTGTACTCATTTGTAGCTCTTCACCATTTTTCTCTGTTTTCTTTAGGTATAGGTATACTTTATTCCAACCAGCTTTTGCATCTATGTCATATTTGTAACGTTCGCTTTCGCAAGTTATTTTTGCAGCTTTTGTGCTATGAAGGAAAATAATAGAATAAGCATAATCATTACCTAAATATGCAGCAATAAGTCCTCCAATAAGTTTTTCATTGTTATATATATTTAACCTTGATTCAGTATATTTAGCGTCTTCTGGAGAATTTGCGTCGCAGAAGTAGCTGTTCGAGAGATATTCCTCTGGGATCGTAGTTGGCAATTCCAGCTTGACAATTCCATTCGTTACACTTCCTGCATTTAGAGTTTTCCCGTCACCGTTGCCTATTAGTTCTATTTTTATATCTCCGTTACCTTTATAGGCTGTGCCTATATTTCTGCCATCAAAATTGTAAACTTGCGAGTTTTCGTTAAATGAACCGCCTTGCCCGTTACCGCCGTTGTCGGGGTCATCGCCACCGCCCGATGAGCAAGAAAATGTGAATGCCAAGGCAAATCCGAAGATAGCCGCCGAAAGAAAACGGTTTGTTTTCATAGTGAACTCCTTTGTTGAGGGAAAATATTGTTTGCTATTTTGCTAACATATATCATAGTTAATAGTAAATATATAAATTTTTTTGGAAAAATGCAAGGTTTGAGTGAAAAAAAGTGGGTTTTTGTGGGGAAATAGCGGAAATTAGCGTAAAAAAGCGGTATTAGTAGCTAGTGGTTACCACGTTGTAGTTTCCCATCAATATCTTCAATAGCGTTCTCCACACGTTCCGTATGGTATGTATAATACATACCATATATATATTCAACAAGATTTTGTTTCTCAAATAAATCCAATGCCTGCTTGCCATTAATGCCTTTGTGCAAAGCATACTGCTCAATCAAGTACAAAAAATATCTGGATTCTTCAGACAAATCATTCATACGCTTTTCTCAAAAATATAAGGCGAATTAAAAGCAGAATTGGTTTCTTTTTCAGTTCTATAAATCTCAAAAAGAGCATACACGCTATACCACCATAATTTTGTATTGCAATCAGACAATAATCTATATGTCTCTGAATTATAAAAATTAACAATAGCTTCGTATTCATTAAGGTTGTAAGTTTGCATAATCAACTGCGTAATCCTGCATATTTGCTTGGATAAACGCAAAGCATATTTTTTTTCCTCTATTGAAATGTTCTTTCGCATTTATACTCCTATTTGCTCCATACCAATATATTTAAGATAAAGTAATGATTTTTCAGTCTTAAATACAATTTGGTCTGTCAATCTAAAAGTGAGCAATCTACGGATAGTTTCATCTTCCGAATAATCGCCAAGTTCAAAACTATCAATAACTTCATAAACACGGTCATTGGCTACGGGACCTATTGCAATATCAAAATCTTTATCTTTGCCTGTTCCCGACCTATTTGCTACAACATAACGCAGCCATTCAGTATCTGCCTTTTTGAATTCCAATATAGATAGCGTATTTTTTGCTTCTGTTTCATTGTATTCATATATATTTACAATTCTGCTCTTTCCTAAACTTACGAATTTATTGGTAAATTTCATAGCTTGCTCTTTGTCTGTTGTGGTATAAAATCCCGTGCCAAAATCAAGCAGACGAGCCGGAGTTATAATCTTCGGCTCTGATACTTGCGTATAACTTCCGTGATATAGATTCATTGGTATTTGAAAATATAGAAAAAACATACTCCTTCACAACTTCCTTTTGCAAAATGATGTTGGGCAATGTCAAATATTTTGTTTTCAGAAAAATTTTGCCAATAATGTAGGTTAATGGGTCTATCACCGCTACTGCGATGGTTGGAACGCCAGCCAAGTAGGTTTCCAAAACTGCGGTGCCGGGTGTGCAAACTGCCGCTTTTGCTCCAACGAAAGACGTTCCGTGTTCTCTTAAAATAACTGGAAATTTGCCGCCGAGTTTTTTGTTCAAAAAATCAAAGAGTTCCTTGCGCGAAGCTACAAAAACAGCATTTTCTTCGTTTTTTGCAAGTGCCATATATTTTTTCAAATTTCGCTTTAATTGCCCCAGCCTGCTACCGGGCAAAAATAAAACCTTGTCTTTAAATTCATCGCAAATTTTTGTGTTTTTCAAACACGGATGTTTAACTAAAATTGCATTTGCTCCAAAACTTTCGTAAATGTTTTTTTCAAATTCAAAAAATACTCCAACATTTATGTTTTTGAAATGTTTTCCCCTGTTTTTTTTCCAAGCCCATATTTGCGGCGGTGCGATATAAAAAACAGACTTGTTTATTTTTTTTGCGAGTTTTGTAAGGGGCAAATTCATTCCGGGGTAGTCTATGCAAATCAAGGCTTTGCAGTCTTCGCTTCGCAGTATTTTTGATAGTTTTCTCTTTATAAAAAATAATTTTGGTAATTTTTTCAATACATCAAAAAATCCGTTCACCGCCATATCCTCAAAATTCGCTACGGTTTTTAAGCCTGCGTTTTTCATATATGTGCCGCCTGTTCCCAAGGCTTCAAGCCCCTCTTTTAAAACGGCTTTTACAACATCTTCGCCAATAATATCACCAGAATCTTCTCCTGCAACTATTAATGCAAACATCACCTCTTTGCCCACTCGTTGATAAGCAAGCCAGCTATTATGCTTGAATGTTGGTTTCTGAGTGCACCATGAACTTGCATCACCACAACTATCACCGCTTTTTCCGGTTCGGTTTTTTTCTGCGCAAAGCCAGCGAACCAGTCGTAGCGGCCTGTTGGGGATTCTCCGTTTAAAGAGCCGGTTTTTCCGCCGATGTTCAGAGAATTTCTGTTGTAGTTAAACACGCTTTTTCTAATGTCTCTTGAAGCTGTGCCACCTATTATGGTTTTTAAAAACAAATTCCACATTTCCTCGTAGGTTGTTTTTTGAAAAGAGCCCTCTGGCTGGATAAACAGAAGCTTTCTTATGGCATTTGCTACTTGCAGGGGAGAAAGTTTGTTCCGCCTTGTGAATCCGCTTGAGCTTTCTGCAAGTTCATAATCTGAATCTGGATAATTGAAGTTGACAAATCCCAGTTTTTCGGCAATGCTCTGCATTTTTTCTTTTCCTAGTTCCATGCCAATTATTCCCATCGCCGGGTTATTGCTTTTTGCAAAAGCGTCTTCAAGGGTTATAACATTGCTTTTTTGATTTTCTTTTGGGAAAATCTGCCTTTTGTAAAGGGTTGAGTTTCTGCCTATTCTTGGAAATTCGCTTTTTGAATCTTTTCCAGATTCAAGGGCGGCTGTGGCAGTTACTATTTTCGCAAGGCTTGCCGCAGGAAAAGAATCCCGCTTAAAAAAAGTGGGTTCTTCTGAATTTTTGTTATTTTCCCTTTGCCCCCAAGCCAAAATTTTTCCGCTTTTTGCATCCATAAGCAAAATAAAGGCATTAGGTGGGTGGTAGCGGTCTAATAATTTTTTTGTATATGCGGCCAAAACAGAGTCTCCCTGTTCTGCATCAATATCGATATTTAAGTCGGTATTTGAATCTGAACTTGGATCTGAATTTGGATCTGAATTTGAAATTTCAAAAATAACGGAATCGCTTTCATGTTCAGCTCCAACAGAATTAAGCACTACAAAAAGCAGCATGAACAAAGCTGTGCAGGTTGCTAGCAATGAACCGTGCCCTATTTTTTTTGATTTTATATTTAAAGAAATCATTTGCGAAAAGAAAGTTAGAAATTTTTACATATTCAATAATGTTTCCAGCATGGTATTTATAGTTGTTAAATAACGTGCACTTGCCTGATATGTGTGCTGATATTGGATTAGGCTTGCTATTTCTTCATCTAAATTTACACCCGAAATTTCATTTTGGCGAATTTTTAGCTGTTGCAGGGCATCAATACGGGTATTTAAGCCGGAGGCGGCATCATTGCGCTCGGTGCCAAGGCGGCCAAGCATTCCAGAATAATACTGGTTTACGGTTTGAGTGCTGCTCCCAAACACATCACCTTGCATAAGCAATTTGTTGCGAAGCTGCGAAAGCAAAAGAGCATTGTCGCCATCGCCTGGCCCTGCATAACCGGTTGTGTTGTAATCAAAAGTCAGCCGCAAAGTTCCGTTCATAGCTGCTGCTGCTATATCACCATTATCATCGTTAAAAATAATTTCCGCGCTTTGATAATCCACATAGTAATCCAAACCCTCTTGCAAGGTTCTGCCATCTATTTCTATGTTAAGAGAACCTTTGCTAATATGCCTAAATTGTGGATAAGAAGCTCCATCTGCGCTAGTTGGTGGTTCTAGGTCTTGGAATTTCAAACCTATTGCTTGAGGAGGTACAGACGAATAACTTATAGTTAAAGCTTTAGATGTATCATTTACAAGCATTGAATCTACAGTTATAACCTTTCCGCCTGCGCCTGCAGCAATGTTGTTTATATCGTTCTTAATTGCCTGCCCAAGCTTTATGTTTGCAGCGTTAAAATTGTTTGGATCGCTATCAAAAAAATCTATGAAAGACAAACCGGACAGAGCATAGCCAGTTTGGTGAATTTTATTCACCTCGGTTATGAGAGTTCTTGCCAGTTCGTTCACATTACTTTCGTATTTTGGAATATCCACATCTCTAACATCCATCAAGGCTCTCATCTCGCCTTGTTTTGGAATAAAGGCAGTTCCCGTCAGCTCAAGACGAACTTCCACCTTTGAATACCTATAGCCGTCTTCTTCCACAAATTCTTGGCGGCTCATAATAAGGTCGTGGTTTTTTGCGGGGCTAACAAGCATTTGCCCATTTGAGCTTACGGTGATCATACCTTGCTCATCTTCAAAATAATCAACATCCACCAATTGCGCAAGCTTTTGAAGCAACAAGTCGCGTTGGTCGCGGGTATCGTTGGCATTGTTGCCAATTTTGTTTTCAGCAGCGGCTATTGTCATATTGCAGCGGTAAATGCCGGCAGTGAGTTTGTTTATCTCATAAACGCGAGCTTCTATTTGATCGTTTACGGTCTCTTTATATGATCTGAGCTGTGTTGTTAAATAGTGAAATTGAGTGACTAAGCTTTCAGTTGTGGAACGAAGTGTTTCCCTTGCGCCTGCGCTTTCGGGATTTTTTGAGACATCATCCCAGCCATTCCAAAAATCGTTCAAAAGGGAGTTCAAAGAGTGATCTGTTCTCTCGTTAAAAATATCTTCTAATCTGGCAAAAGACGAATCTTTTATGGAATAATAGCCAAAGCGAGTATGTTCATCGTTCACTAAGCGGTCTATAAATTGGTCGCGCACTCTATTTATGGAATAAACTTCCACCCCAAAGCCCATTTGCCCATAGGAGCCATCACGCCTCCATTCCGAGCTTTGCTCTATGCGCTTGCGGGAATAGCCTTCTGTGCCAGCATTGGTTATATTTTGACCGGTGACATTTATCCCCAGCTGTGAAGCCGACAGACCACGAGTAGCTATATTTAAACCTTCAAATAGAGATGACATATTGTTTTAAGTGCAAAAACCGTGCCAAATTAATTTTCTACATTATTTCCTATGAAAATTCTATGCTTTTTGACTCTCGCCGCCGCCACGCTTTCTTTTGCCCAGCTTTCAGGGCAAAACGTGAGCCTTCCAAAGCCCAATTTAGACAAGGGCTATTCAATAACAAAATCCCTCTCTTTGAGAAAATCCGCCGAGGCACAGGATTTTCAAAAAGCAAAGGATTTAAGCCTTGAAGAAATTTCCGATTTGCTATGGGCGGCAAACGGCATAAACAGACCCGCAGAGGGCAGGCGCACCGCACCATCTGCCATGAACACCCAAGACATTTATTTATACGTTCTTGCAAAAAGCGGCGCATATTTATACAATGCCAAAGAACATTCTCTCAGCTTAGTTGCAAGCGGAGATTTGCGTGCCGCAGGTGCAGGTGGTCAAAAGGCTTTTGGCGATGCTCCTATAATTGTTGTGTTGGTTTCCGATATTTCCAAGTTCGGCGGCGGCGATGATGTAACCAAAAAAAGGCTTGGTGCAATGGATGCTGGCATTGTGTCTCAAAATATTTCCCTATTTTGCTCCGGCACAGGCTTAATCACCAGGGTTCGCGCATCTATGGATGTTGATGCTTTAACTAAGGCTTTGAAGCTTACAGCTTCGCAGATACCTATGCTTAATCATCCGGTGGGGAAGTGATTTATTCCCTCTTCGCTCTTTCCGGCATATCCGGTTTAATATACGAAGGCACGTGGGCGCGTTATCTCAAATTGTTTTTGGGACATTCCAGTTATGGGCAAATTTTAACGCTTTGCGTTTATATGGGTGGGCTTGCGCTGGGGAGCTTCATCGCAGGCAAATTAAGTGCGCGCATAAAAAAGCCATTATTGGCTTATGGCATAACAGAAGCATTCATAGGGCTTGGCGGAATGTTTTACCACCCGCTTTATGTTTTTGCGACCAATTTGTTTTACGACTCCGCTTGGAGCAGAACACTTGGCACAAGTGGGGCAGAGGCGATTAAAATTGCAATAGCCACATTCTCAACACTCCCAGTTGCAATACTCTTGGGAATGACCTTCCCATTCATAGCCGCAGGCCTTTCCAGACGAGATGGAGACAGCGGAAAAACAAGCCTGCCACTTCTCTATTTCACAAATAGCCTCGGTGCCTGCTTTGGAATTTTATTCGCCAGCTACATTTTAATCCCAACACTTGGAAACGCAAACACACTTAGAATAGCAGGCATAATAAATTTCATACTATTCATATTCTTCTGGAAAATATCTAAAAACGATAATGTAGCTAAAGAAACACCACAAGCCCAAACCTTCAACTCTCCAACCATAAATTTATGGTTATTATTTTCCGCACTAACCGGTTTAAGCTCATTCATATATGAAATTGTTTGGATTCGCTTGCTCTCGCTTTTAATGGGTTCAAGCTCGCATAGTTTTGACCAAATGCTCTCGGCTTTTATTCTTGGGCTTGCTCTTGGCGGGCTTGCTTGCAAAAAATTATTGGCTAAAGATTTTGAGCCTATGAAACTTCTCGCTTTTTCGCAGATTTTAATGGCTTTTTTTGCGGTGTGCACACTTTATTTTCACGTTCCATTTTTTGCAGCTATGAACGAAGCTCACCAGATTTTCAACCAAACTTCAACGGGTTATATTTTTTGGAGCATTTTCAAATATGCCCTTGCAGTTTTGTGGATGGTTCCAACGAGTTTTTTTGCAGGGATGACCCTTCCGGTTTTAACCTATTCATTGGTGAAAAAAACAGGCTCGGAAAGTTTTGTTGGCAGCGTTTATGGCTGGAACACAATAGGTGCGATTATAGGCTCGGTTGGAACAGGGCTTTTACTGCTTCCGCTTTTTCAGCTTAAAGGTGCATTGTTAATAGGCGTATTTATAGATTTGATTTTGGGTTTAATTGTTTTATTCAAATTCTTTCCTAGTTATAGAAAAGATTTCGCTTTTTTGGCAATTTGCCTTTTGGCTTTTTTGCCCTGCCTATTTATCAATTTCAGCCCGGAGAGAATCACAAGCGGAATTTTCCGTTCCTACAGGCCCTTAAAGGAAGATGAGAAGATAGATGTTCGCAATGGCAAAACTGCAACCATAAGTTTGCACGAAGGCGAAGGGAATTTTTATGTGAAAACAAATGGCAAGGCAGATGCGAGCTTAATGAAAGACCGCAGCAAACCCATAGAAGGCGATGAGCTAACGCAGGCAGCAACGGCATTTATGCCAATGGCAATGCGAAATGCGCCTTATGTTGCCGCAATGGTTGGGCTTGGCAGCGGAATGGGTTCTCACTATCTTTTGGCAGACCCTCTTTTGGAGCGATTGGACTGCATAGAGATAGAAGAAGAAATGGTTAAACTCGCAAAAAAAGGATTTTACCCATATAACCACCGCAGTTTTGATGACCCAAGAATGTTCCTCCACATTGGCGATGCAAGAACATTTTTTCACACCCAAAATCTCTCTTATGATTTAATAGTGAGCGTACCCAGCAACCCTTGGGTTAGCGGGGTAGCCAGCCTTTTCAGTTTGGAATTTTACCACCATATAAAACGTTATTTGAAACCCGGCGGGCAAATTGTGCAGTGGCTTCAGCTTTATGAATTTAACAATGAGCTAATACTTCATATAATAAGAGCCTTGGGCGAATCGTTTAAATATGTAAGCGTTTATCACGCTCCCGAAGAACCAGATGTTATAATGATTGCAAGCGATGAGCCTGTGTTTCAAAAGTATATAGACCGTTTTAGAACGGATAGCGTTTTGGTTAAAGAATTTGAAAAAATTCACCGCCCTTGGTATTTTTTCAGCGAAAAAAATTTCCTGTTCAATGCGAATAGCATTAAACCTGTGTTGAAAATGGTTGAAGCGAACAGCGAGTATATTCCCCTTGTGGATAACAAAGCAGAGGCGGCTCGTTTTGTGAACACTTATGTGGGTTTTATGACAGCTTTTGACTCTTGCCAAGTTTGCTGGCCCTCTCTTTTAGATTCCGCAGATTATGCCCCCAGAAAAGCTTTTATGGACAGCCTAGCACCTTATGTTCCGCGAAATATGTATTTGGAAAATCACCTGCTTTTATCGCTAAAAAACAGAGGCGAGAATTTTGATTGGGAAAATTTTTGGGCGGATTATCGCAACTGGTCTGTTAAAGCTCCTTTTTCCGAGGCCAGAGACAGCATTCCTCTTTATGCGGAATTGATGTCCATTGTTTTAACCGGAGAGCTTCCTGTTTCAATAGCTTTGGAAGCCAAATTTATGGATTTGGCTATGCACACAAAATATAAGGAAGCTGCGAATTTAATTCCCTTGATAGATGAATTTCTTGAACTGAGAGGAGCAGACGAATTTTTCTTGAGGCATTTATTCATAGTTGGGATGCTCGGCGGCGAAAAGGATTATATGCGGCGCATATTCCTAAAAATCTATATGCCGAATATGTTTTTTGACCGAGCGGAAAAATATTTGATGAAAACAGTTGCCGGAGTTCCAGACAGGGTTAGGAAGGCTGTTTTGCAGGAAAGGGCGGTGATTGAGAATTAAAATTCTACAGCTTCGAATATGGAATCCAATTCTGCATTGAATCCATAGCTACTCTCGGCACTCAGGTGCACTTCCCAATAATCGTTTGGCAGAGGATAACCTAGTTGCAGGGAATCTTCTTTCAAAAACAGGGTTTCTGTTTTTTCCCTTGTTTTGAGTATGAATTTGTAAGTTAGCTCGGCTAAAGTATCCGAATTTTGGCAACTCCATTTGAAAATAGGCGAACCTTGAAAAAAATTCAAGCTCAGGTTGCTGCAAAGCGGCTTGCTTGAAACTCTCATAAATATGTTTGCAAGTAAAGTATCGCCAAAAGTATCCAGCACATATAATTTTACAGGATAAAGACCTGAGGAATCAAAAGTATGTTTGCTTTGAACTGGCAGGCATGGGTACTCTTTGGATTTAATAAGCCAATAGCAACCCTTAATGCCTGCGCCTGGTGGATTTATTTTTGCATATAAAAATATGGTATCGCCTTCTAAAATCGTGTCGGAATAGGGAATGGAATAATCTGTTAAAACAGTGTATGTTTTATTTTGAACTTCAATGGATATACGTTCAACAGATAACAATTTTGTTTCGCTGTGCAACAAATTATCGGAACAAGCTACTAAAAACAAAAAAACAAATGGTAAAAAGGGCATTATATAAAATGTAGAAAAATGCAGAATTTTGTCAACAGTTGTATGCCAAATACGTAGCATATGTGCAAATAGCCCAATAATAATATATATCAAAGGCATAATTGGAGGTTTTATGGATATATCCGAACTTTGGGCAGAAAATGCAGATTATGTGCTTAAAATTTGCGAGCGTTTTGTGAGAAATCCGGCTATGGCAGAAGATATTCGCCAAGAGGTTTTTTTCAAAATTCTCAGCAGCACGGAACATTTTAAAGAGCAGTCTTCTGTGAAAACATGGCTTTATTCAATAACATATCGCTGTTGCGTGGACTATTTTAGAACCAGAAAGCGACAAAGGCAAATAGAGGAAGAATGCTTGCGCCAGGAAAATCTTTTTTTGAAAGACAGCCAATCTCCCGTATGGACGGTTGGCAAGGCTTCGGGAATGCCTTGCCCAATTTCGCAGTTGTTTGTTGAGCTTGTTTTTGACGAAGGCTGGAGCAGTGAGGAAATAGCCGCAGTTTTTGGGTTCAGCAAGGGATATGTCAATAAAAAAATACAAGAGGGTATTGAGCAGTTGCAGAAATCTATTTAGAACTCAAATTCTGCCACCTGCACTTTTGCCTTGTTTCCGCGTTCTACTTTCTTAGCATTAGACATTTGCAGAGATACAATTTTGCGTTGCTCGGTTTTGTCTGAGTATTTTGTGAAAATTTCCGCCATAACGGTTGAGGGGCCTGCATCGGTGAATTGGCGGTCTCCATAGTAATTGACATAAATCCGGTATTTCCCCTTTATCGCTTTTTTCAAAATGAATTGCTCAGGGCCGTAGCCACCTGTATTGTCTGCGATTACCACGCGAACATCAACGGGAACGTTCATTATCAACTGCTTGTCGATTTTAGAAGTATTCAGCTTTGAGTTTTTGGAAATTAAGTTATTTATTTCCATAACCACAGTTTCTGCTATCCATCGGCTGCGCCCGGTGATATTTTTCTATATTCTCAATTAGATAAACGGAGAAAAAATGCAAGAGTATATTTACATTGTTCAGGCATCGCTGGAATCTTCAAAATGCAAAATTGGCAAAACCAATGACCTTGAACGGCGACTGAAAGAATATAATAATATGACTGGCAAATCCAAAGACAATATTTACAAGTATTTGTTTGCCTGCGAGGTTAAGGATATGGCTCAGGTGGAAAATGCTATTAAAGAACAATTTTTCCGACTTAGGGAAGACAAAAGCAAGGAAATATATTTTTGCAATCCTCACCTATTTAATGATTATGTCAATTTTATTAAATCTCACAAATTGTTTATGAAAGAAATTTACATCAAAGAAGAAGATAAAAAACAAGTGGTGAAATTTGTGAAGAAAATAACGCCGTCTCTTGGAGATAGAGGGCTGACAACTAAGGATATAATGCAAAAGGCAAAAAGGGTGGATAATGACGAATTTTATACCAGATACGAGGATATTGAAAAAGAACTATCTATGTATGATAAAAAAAATTGGAAAAATAAAGTTGTTTATTGCAACTGCGATGATGCTGTTGGCGATGATGAAAAGAGTACGTCTCCATTTGCTTTGTATTTTTTGCGGAAATTCAACGAGCTTGGATTGAAAAAACTGATATGCACCCATTATGGCGGTCCTGTGGATTTGTTCAATCAGGGCACAAAAGGTTATGTATTTACTAAATACGGTTTCAAGGAAATAAAAGAATACCCAAGAGGTTATTCAGGAAGTTTTGACGACCCACTATCATTGAAAATACTCAAAGAAGATGTTGACATAGTTTGTACGAACCCGCCATTTTCAAGGTCAATAGACTATTGGGATATTACTATTAAAAGCGGGAAAAAGTTTTTAATTATATCTAACATAGCGATTGTTTTAACTACGGCATATATTCATTATTTCAAAGATAATAAGGTTTGGGCAGGACATAATGAAGTAGATTGGTTTCTAACGCCTAAAAAGGAACTCACACGTGCGGCAGGTTATTGGTTTACAAATATTCCCATAAAAAACAGACAGAAATATAAACAATTAAAAATAATGCCATTGAAAGAAATACCAGAAGAGTATAAAAAATATGACGATTCCAAAATGTTAATAGTGGATAACGGATATATTCCTAATGATTATAAAAAACATTTCGGAGTATCTACCCGTCCTATATTAAATGGTTTATTGGAAAAGGGGTATAAAATTATCCAAGATAAAGAATATTATCCGTATGTAAATGGCGAAAAATGTTATTCAAGAGTGTTGGTTCAAAAAGTATAGGCATTTTTAGGATTTCTAGGTAGGAATTTTCTACATTTACCCCAACAACAAAGGAGAAAACCAATGTCTGAAAATCTTTCTTTTCTGGGCAGAGCTCGCGCTGAATACAAACCTAAGCTCCCATTCTCGCTTCGCAATGGGGCATTAAAAGTTTTAGTCCATTCTGGGGCAGCCACACATTCTGTTAGCGACCAAGATCAAATAAAGGCGCTATTTCCAAATACCTATGGCGCACCTATTTTAACATTTGAAGCCTCAGAAGAAAAGCAAACCACAGGCGGACCCTTGAATGTTGGCGTTGTTCTCTCCGGTGGGCAGGCTCCGGGCGGTCACAATGTGATTGCCGGAATTTTTGATGGAATAAAAGCCGTTATAGGCAGCTCAAAACTTTATGGCTTTCTGGGCGGCCCTAGCGGGCTTGTGGATGGAAAATATATTGAAATAGAGCGTGATTTAATGGCAAAGTATCGCAATACAGGTGGTTTTGACATAATTCAAAGCGGCAGAACAAAACTGGAAAGCACCGAGCAATTTGACAAGTGCATAGAAGTTGTGAAAAAACTTGACTTAAACGCCATTGTGATTATAGGTGGAGACGATTCAAACACAAATGCTGCGGTTTTGGCAGAATATTTTGCAAATAAAAAAGTTTCTTGCTCAGTTATAGGTTGCCCAAAAACCATAGATGGCGACTTGAAAAACGAATATATAGAAGTCTCTTTTGGCTTTGACACCGCCGTTAAAACCTATTCCGAACTGATAGGCAACATTGAGCGCGATTCCAATTCCGCCCAAAAATACTGGCACTTCATAAAACTGATGGGGCGTTCTGCAAGCCATATAGGTTTAGAGGCTGCGCTTCAAACACATCCAAATATTTGCTTGATTTCGGAAGAGATTAAAGAAAAAAAATGGACTCTTGAACAGGTTGTAAATTCAATAGCTGATGTTATATCTGCCCGTAGCGCAGATAAAAAGAATTTTGGAGTAGCCCTTATACCAGAAGGTCTCATTGAATTTATTCCAGAATTTAAAACTCTGATTTCTGAATTGAACGAAGCTCTTGCGCATAACGAAGCGGAAATAAAAGCCCTTATCCAGAAAGACATAGAAAGCCATGCGAAAGAGCACGGCGAAGCGGAGATTAAAGAGGCTGGCAAAGCGGCAGATATGGTAGAAGTGGCTTGCAAGCATATTTCCGAGGCTTCCGCAAAGCTGCTTAAAAACCTGCCCGAAGACATACAGTTGCAGTTGATGATGGACAGAGACCCGCACGGAAATGTTCAGGTATCTCTAGTTGAAACTGAAAAACTTTTAATTGAAATGGTGACCAAAGAACTGAAGCTAAGAAATTTCAAAGGCAAATTTAGCACTCAGAGCCATTTCTTTGGTTATGAGGGTCGTTGCGCAGCACCCTCCAACTTTGATGCGGATTATTGCTATAGCCTTGGCTATGCGGCTTCTGTTTTGGTGTTGTACAGAAAAAACGGCTATATGAGCTCCATCCGCAATTTAACCGCTGGCTTTGAAAACTGGATTGCAGGCGGAATTCCCACCACAATGATGATGAACATTGAACGCAGGCACGGCCAAAACAAATCCGTTATACAAAAAGCCCTCGTGGATTTGAACGGCAAGCCCTTTAAATATTTTGTAGATCACAGAGACGCTTGGGCAAAAGGCGAAGAATATCTCTATCCAGGCCCAATTCAGTACTTTGGCCCAAGCGATGTATGCGATGTTACGAATTACACGCTGATGCTGGAGCACGATGCCTTGAAATAGTTTTTTTATGATAGGGGAATCAAATATTCACAACCTAAATGACCTGAACAACATTGCCAGTGCCGCCGTACCATAAATTATGTGCCCTATCCAGGCACCTAGCCAGGGTTCCAAAATGCCGTTTTCGCCCATTTGCAAACCAACGCGGACAACAATGTAATAGCTAAATGTCATAATAATGCCTATGCCAAATTGCTGGCTCAATGAACCGCTGCGGCTGTATCTATGAGCTAGCGAAAGGGCTATTATCAGGGTTACCATTGCCGTTACTGGGCCCGAAAATTTAAAATGCCACTGGGTTTCCATTTTGTTCGTGTCTTCGCCGCTGCGCCTCAAAATTTCAGTTCTGCGGCTTATTTGCCTTGAACTCATTTCTTCATGGCTCTGCCTTTCGTTTATTATGTCTTCGGGCAAAACACTGGTTTGCTTACCTATATCCATAGTATCGAATTTATAGGCACTTATATTTCCCTCTGGCGAAAAATACCTTGCCCAGCCGTTAAGCAAAATCCATGAGGCAAGAGAATCTTGCCATTCTATATTTTTTGCATCATAGCGGGCAATTTGTTTGCCATTGCTTTGCAAAACTAAAGAAACATTTTCGCCCTTTTTGGTTATGCCGCTGTAACGCCTAAAATACCAATCCGAGTGATCTGAACCTATAAATATAAACTGGTATTTCTCCTTTACTCTGGGATTCTTTCTCTGTTCAATTCTGGTTTCTGCAATTTCCAGGCGGCGATGGTTTGCATCTGGCAAAATTATTTCACCAACCACAAAAAGAAGCACGGTTATAATTGCCCCTGCCGCAAGGATTGGCAGCAAAATTCTAAAAGGGCTTCTGCCTGCGCCTTGCATTGCAGAAATTTCTAAATGCCTTGCCATTGCTCCAACGCTCGCTATCGCAGTGAGCATTATCGCAACAGGAGAAACTAGATATATTATGTATGGCAAATAATTTAAATAATATTCCCCAGTTTGCTCCAAGCCCCTTAAAAGCCACATTTTTATATTGCCCACAAAATCTATTATAATAAAAACAAGTATGCTCCCTACCGATATTAAGGTAAAGGATTTTAAAAAATTTCCGAGCAGGTAAAAGGAAAATTTCATCGCCTCGCAACTCGCCAAGTTAAAAACAAACCAATTGTTCCAATAAATGCATTGCAAGCCCACATGGAAATTGCCGGAGAAATTATAAGGCGGTCTGCCAGATTTTCGCCGCCAATTAGGCACACCCAGTAAACAGCAAAAAATCCAAGGCTATAAACAGTGCCAGGGCCAATGCCGCCTCTTCTCGCTATTATGCCAAGCGGCGCGCCTATAAGGGCAAATACAACGCAGGCCACGGCGGTGCTTATTTTTTTGTGAATTTCAACCATGTGTATGGCTATGCGCTTCAATATGCCTTCGCGCCTGATTTCCATTCGGTTTATTTGGGTAAAAATATCCATCTCTTCACGTTTTGTCCATAATATAGCCGTTCTATGCCTTTCCGGATTGTGCGCAACCTCTTTGTTTCTCAGTTCTTCTGGCAAAATGGTATCGTTTTTAAGAACAGAATTTAAAATGTTTAGGTTATTCCAAATTAGCGGCATAAAATCCGCAATTAGTTTTTTTTCTTCTTCGCCTGATTCTTCAACCACTTTGAGCATTTCTTCTATGGACATTTCGCGGTTGCCGCGGCTTCTGTTATCGGTGCGTTCAAAGCGGTCGTCAATGTTTTGAACAGCAAAATCCTGATTTGCAAAGCGAATTCTAAAATAACGCTCAGGATCATTTGGATCCACAAAGTGATTTTCTCCGTTTTTCAAATGAAGCATAAGGGTTGCGCCCATATCCACATACTCCATTGAGGCACTGTCTGCAGTTATCACGCGCGGGTAATTGCCGCCAATTTCAAAAATTTTTATGCCATAGAGCTCTGCGCTTTGGTTATCTATGCGAGAAACCCAAATTTGAATGCCCGGGAACTGGTTTATGAGTTTGCCTTCATCTATCATTGCGTGAGGCCTTTTGCGGGTAACAGATTGCATGAGCATTGCGCTGCGATAATTTGCTTCTGGCAGCAGCCAGTTGTTGAAAAGCATCAATAAAACCATAAGCAAGGCAGAGAACACCAGAACAGGACGCATAAGCGAGAGCGGCGAAATTCCAGCAGCCTGCATAGCCACAATTTCCCTATCCGAAGAAAGCCTGCCAAAAGTCATAAGAGTGGCGGCCAGCACAGACATAGGCACGGCAAGCCCCACCATCCAAACCACATTGAGCGCAAAAATCTCCAAAACAATAGAAGCCGGAATTCCCTTGGATAGAATTTTATCTAGCACCTCTACCAAAAAATTTATCACGAATAAAAATGTAGTCACGAAAAGCGCAGCAAAGAAGGGAGCTATATGCTCTTTAAGCACGTAACGGACTAGAATCATTTGGGGGTAAATTTAGAAAAAAAATACATTAACAGCAGTTGATAAGTTCATTCCAAAAGAATTATAGTAAATTGCACGAATAATTCACATCAACCACCTTTCATCGGTGTCGCTTTGCATAATGGGGATTCCTCTTTCAATATCTAGCACACGAACTTGCAAGCGGCGCATTGCGCCAGAACCTGCTAAACCTATAATTACAATGGTTTTCGCGCCTGCGGCATTGCCAATTTTCACCATTTCTGCATCATTCACTGCACCAGACAGTTGAAGTTTTTGTTCTGCTGCAACCAATGCAGCATTTTGCCTATCCACAACGCCTATGCCTTTCCTAATAAAGTAAGCAGTTAGATTATCAGCAACAGCCTCTACCATAGCATTGCCAGATGAGTTGTTGTAAAGCCACACAACCGCGTTGCTAGGGAGTACCTTCTGTATTTCTTCGCTCGCAAATGCCGTAACTCTGCTAATCGGGTTTTGTTGCTCGCTTGCGGAAAGCTTTGCTTTGTCGTCTAAAATTTTTCTCAACCTAGCTATTACCAATTGCGTTGTGGGATTTCCTGTATCATCATAAACTTTCTGCATAATGCTAAGTGCAGATTCTGTATCGCCAAGTACCTCATAGATAATTGAGGCGTTTTCCCCTGCTGCCGGATTTTTATACCGCTCATAAATTCCAAGATAGGCTTGAAGGGCGAGTTTGTAATTCTGTGCTTTCACGTGGGCAATCGCATCCTTCATTTCCGTTTTCAAAACATCGTCTTCTGTTTTAGCTTCTGCAATGGTGCGCATTTCTCTGCTTTTATAGGGGGCAATATCTTGGCGAATAAAGGCCAGCTGGGAGGCAAGCACCCCTCTCAAAAGCTCGTCTGCGGAAGGATAGCCATCTTTGCTATAGGCACTGGCAGTTCCTTTTCTTGAAACAGGTCCTATAAGTCTTCCGTCTCTAGCCATTTTAAGGGAATAACTAAATTCAATTTCCACTTTGGTGGAATAAGTGGTGGAATTGTAAGTATCTCCATTTTTGTCTTTATGCTGCGATGTTTTGGAATCATTCTCTATAACTGCCCGTATTATTCGCCCAATGAACATGGCATCCACATAGTTTTCAACGCTTTGCCTCCTTCTCTGAATACGTATTACTTCCGAGGCATCTACCAAAGTAAAACGCCCCGTTTCGCGGACTTTCTCGGTTGCTACCGAAGTGGCATAAGAAGCCAAAGCGTGATAGGAATGGTTATCTGCTTCAAATGGCATAACGGCTATGCGCTTGATTCCAGATGTGTTTAATGTTGGCATTCTATCCACTTCCACTGGGACTCTTGTGGGGCCGCAGCTGGTTAGCGTTAGAGTCAGTAATAGGAATGGTATTATGATTTTCCAATTAGTAACTAATTTCATAAATCCCCCAGAATTTGAACCTTAATCTTAGCCCACACGTCTGGAATGGCAGACCTGAACGCTTTTTCTCCCGCGTTCTCCGCACTCAAACCGCCGCTAGACCTAAGCTCGCTTTTTGTTTCTATCTCTGTTCGGCTAGATACATCCATTCTTATGCTTTCCGCTATCTTGCCCCGTGCCTGCTGCTCCAGCAAGCTGCGAAATTCCGCTGCATTTGTTTTGTGGCTGAGTGTGTCTTCTGCAAATCCCAAATACCATTCACTTTCTGGATAGCTATTAACCCTGCAAGATTCGCTTCTCCAACAAGGGAGCACTGCGGTCTCTTGAACATTTGCAGCAGCCTGCTGTTTATCGCCCGAAGCAGGAGCAGAAGCGCAGCTTGCGAGGAAGGGGATTAGGAAGATTAAGTAGAACAAGTTGTGGCTCCTGGGGGGTTAAGTGGAAAAATAGAAAAAGATGGGAAGCCGGTTTCCCGACTTCCCGTTACAGTCCTGGACGCAACGCACTGAATATAAGTTGGTCTTATCGTTGTTGTTCCTGTTCACATTTGCGTTGTTGTAGTTCATGTTCCGGTTGTAAGCGTTGGAAGCATTGTTCTCCGTGCTACTCCACCAATTGCCGTTCTTGCCGACATTGTTGAAATCGCCACTAGAATTGCCGTTGCCGCCAGGCAAAGCCGAAGCACTAGCGGAAGCTTTTGATAACCGACAAGAGGTTCCAAAGGAAAATCTTATCGGCTGTAACTCTTTGCTCGCCGATTTCTCGGTTGGGAGCGTTCCGCTGGACTGTTTAAGGGTCGCTTCTGCAATCCTGGTGTTGACATTGCAGAATTCCGCCCGTGATAAATTCAAAAAAATCGCCATCGACGACCCAGCATTATGCCAACAACAAACGCCCACAGCATTCGGTTGCGCCGCTTGCCTTCCGGCTAGCGGCAGCGCATTGTGTTTGCTTCGCTAACACAACGCGCTAGTCCTGGACGCAACGCACTGAAAATAAGTGGGTCTTACCGATGAGGCCCCTGTTCACACTTGCGCTGTCGTCGTTCATGCCCCGGTAGTAAGCGTAGGAAGCACTGTACTCCGTGCTACTCCACCAACCGCCGAACTCGCCGACATAGTTGAAATCGCCACTAGAATGGCCGTCGCCGCCAGGCAAAGCCGAAAAACCAAAAGCATCTTCTCCATTGCTATTGCTTTCCCAACCGCTAGATGCTTTAAGTACGTTTCCAGCTGCTTTATCAATGCTACTTGCGAAATCTACAAGAACCTGCCATTCTGCATCACTGGGCAAATGCCAACCTTTAGGGCAAGCTGACTTAGCTGTTTCCCAATTATAAAGCCTGCCGTATTTTTGGCAGTTGCTTTCCTGATTTTCATAGCATTTGCTGCCATTCGCATTATAGTTCAAATTCTCTGACATCCAAGTTTTGTCATCCAATTTCAAGGTCTTATAGGCTTTGCCATCTCTGGAATCGGTGAATGAACTTTTTTTGATTGCTTTTAAGGCAGCGGCGGTGTATTCTTTTGCAGATTCCTTGCAATCTTTTTTGCATTTTACATATTTAACTTCATCATTGTCCTTGGTAAACGTAAGCACAGAACCCTGCACTTTATAGTTCATTGATTGCGCTCCGCCTGAGGCTGTAATGTAAAAACGACCATTTTCCGTTTTCCATGTAATTGCAATTCCCCTTGAACCTTTGGTAAAGACTCCAGTTCCGTCACTTAAAAACTCCCAGACTTCGCCCTTATTAACGCCAGGTACTCCCACCCATTGACCCACTAGTGCGGAAGGATTATTGGCGGCAGCGCAAGACACCATAGGCAACAGCAAGGCTATAAATGCCACGCTAAAGATTGATTTTAACAGGGTTTGTGTTTTCATATACCATTCTCCTTTTGGTTGAAATGAAGGTGTAAATTTTAGACGAGAGTAGCCACAAGGAGCTACCCGTACGTACGCACATAGCGTTAAAACTTTTAGTATAAAAAAAATTGGGGGAGGGGGGAGGGGGGCAGATTTGCGTTTAAACGCACTCTAGATGCCCAAGGCTGGCAAAACTCGGCTCTGGAGTTGTTTTTTGACCCCTGAGCCGCAAAGTGCCTTAAAACGCAATTTTTAGACCTAGACCCTGTGGAGCAAGGTCTGGCAAAAAGCGTTTTGTGGTGCAAATGCAGCATTGGAGGTAAATATAGAAAATTTTTTACTATATTATCTATGAATGACTGCTAAAGAATTGTTTAAAATTGCGAAGAAAAATGGGTTTATCTTAAATCGTATAAGCGGAAGCCATCACATATTTGAGAAAAATGGACATATAGTTCCAATCCCGTTTCATTCAGGAAAAGATTTAAAACCTGGTTTGTTAAACGCAATTTTAAAACAGTTAGGAGCAAAATAGGAGGCAATATGAACTACGCTGCAAAAATAACGAAAGATGATGATGAGTATATCGTCTCTTTTCCCGATAAGCCAAACATAAATACTTGTGGCGAATCTTTAGAGCACGCTTTGGAAATGGCAAAAGAAGCTTTGAACGAAACCCTTGTATGCGAGCTTGAATTTGGCAAGCATTTGGTTATGCCTAAAACAAAAGAAAATGCAAAAAAAAGTTTATATGCCATTCCTGTTAAACCAGAAATTGAAATTGCATATATGATTTTTGAAGCAAGACAAGGCAAACCTATAGCAAAGGTAGCAAAAGAAGCTGGAATAAGCAAACAAGCCTATCGCTCATTTGAAACTCCGTTTGCAAATCCAACTTTCAATACCCTTAGCAATATTGCAAAAGCTTTGGGCAAGAATTTAGAAGTTCGCTTGGTTTAGATAATACCCCAAGCCTCTCCCCTAGCTGCGGCATCTGCAAGCAAAACCTTCTCCAAATTCAACTCACCACTCTGTTCAGGGATTTTTCCCAAGCAATGCTCAATGCCACGCGGAATATCCAAAAAAGAAATTTTCTCTTGTATAAAAGCATTCACCAAAATTTCGTTTGCGGCATTCAAAACAGCCGCTCTTGTGCCGCCCGCTTTGCCCGCTTCGTAAGCCAAGGAAAGGCAGGGGAATTTTTTTAAGTCAGGCTCAAAAAATGTGAGTTTTTGAATTTCCGGCAAATTTAGCCGCTTTGTTTCTAGGCGCAACCTTTCGGGGAAAGTCATTGCGCAAAGAATGGGAATCCTCATATCCGGTGCACCCAGCTGCGCCATTAAACTGCCGTCTATAAACTGCACAAGCGAATGAACCATACTCTGCGGATGCACAACAACCTTGATTTGTTCGTAGGGAATGTTAAAAAGGAAATGAGCCTCTATAACCTCCAAACCCTTGTTCATCATAGATGCGGAGTCTATTGTGATTTTTTTCCCCATGCTCCACACAGGGTGATTAAGCGCATCTTTTAAGGTTATTTCCAAAAATTTTTCCGCAGGCAATTCTCTAAAAGGGCCGCCGCTTGCGGTGATAACCAAACTTTCAACCTCTGCCTCGCCTCGCCCCGCGAGGCATTGGAAAATTGCATTGTGTTCGCTATCCACAGGCGTTATTTGGGCTTTTGGATTTTTTTCAAGAGCCTGCTTTATTATTGCCCCTGCCATAACAAGGGTTTCTTTATTTGCAAGGGCAATTTTTTTGCTGCTCTCTATTGCTTTTAATGTTGGCTCGCAACCAACAGAACCGGTTAGTCCATTTACCACCAAATCGCAAACGGAATCGGAAACCAGTTCAAGCAAACCTTCCATGCCTGCCAGAACAGGTTTGCCCGTTACTTTTTGAAGTTCCAAAGCGGCGGTTTTATCGAAAAGAGCTAATTTTGCATTTGGATATTCTTTGGCAATACCGGCCATTTTTTGCACATTGCTCCGCGCTGCCGCAGATTGCAGGGAAAAACGCTCTTTGTGTTGCTTTATCACGTCAAGTGCGGAATCGCCAATGGAGCCTGTTGCCCCTAGCAAGCAAACTCGTTCACACATCAGGGTCTCTGAGTTCCCTTAGTTCGTCAACATCCAAATGCCCGTGCCGGCGATAAACCGCTATGGCTATGGCAAGCGCAATTGCCATTTCGCAGGCAGTGGCGGCTATAACAAAAAGGCTAAAAACAGAACCGGCAGTTGCATCTTCTGCCTTGAAATGCGCAAAGGCTATAAAATTTATGTTTGCGGCATTTAACATCAACTCCATGCTGATTAAAATACCAATGGCGTTGCGGCGTGTTAAAACTCCGTAAATCCCTATTGCAAAAAGCAAAAATGCGAGCAAAAGGCAGGCTTGCAGGGTCATTTTGCCTCCTCATTTCCATCATCGCGTGGAATTCTCGCTATGGTTACCGCACCTATCAGAGATATTAAAAGCAACAAGCTAATTGCCTCAAAAGGCAAAATAAAACCAATTTCAGTTGGAGAGAGAAGCCTTTTGCCTATGGCAGAAAGCGAGGCAAAATCTTCTGTTTGGTCTTGCAAAATTATTCCAAATTCTTTTAATAAGCTAACTGCCAAAATCACAAGGAGCGAGGAAAAAACAAAGGCCATGATTTTTCTTATGCGGCTTGCTTCCTGAACGCGCTCACCCAAGCGGCTTGTGAGTAAAATAGTGAACACAACAAATACAACAACGCCGCCTATATAAACCATCACTTGAGCCACAGCTATAAACTCTGCCGAAAGCAAAAAATAAAGAACTGCCGTTCCAAAAAACGTGCTTATGAGAGCAACCGCGCTGTGCAAAATATTTTTAGCCAGTACTGTGAGCAAAGCAGCCGCCACCATGATAACAGCCGTTGCATAAAAAAAAATGTCTTTAAACGGAATTAAATCCATAACGGAGAAGATAGTAAATTTAAGGAAATTTTTTAGATAATTCCTCCATATAACATATAAATCCTATTGACAAACTAGGAATTAATTACTATATTTAGGTAAAAAGGAGAAATGTATATGATTACACCTAGTGCTTATGGATTGCCAGATATAAAAGAGCTTGAACAGTGGGCATCGCCATATTTTCCAGAATTTCAGGAAACAAGGGCAGTCAATGCCAATACGGCATATTCTCCTGTTGTGGCTCCTTTTGCCAGCCCCTCTTGCAAAAATGCATCTTCGGGTGCTGGCTTTGATGTAAACCGCATTCGGCAAGATTTCCCCATTTTGAATGAAAAAGTGAGCGGCGGCAAGCCTCTTATATGGCTTGACAATGGCGCAACAACGCAAAAACCAAATGCAGTGATAGAACGCATTTCCCATTATTATAAGCACGAAAATTCAAATGTACACCGCGGCGCGCACGAATTGGCTGCCCGCTCCACCGATGCTTATGAGGCGGCTCGCGAAACCACCGCTAAATTTTTGGGCGCGCCATCAAAAGAAAATATTGTGTTTGTGCGCGGAACAACAGAGGGCATTAACCTTGCAGCGCAGAGTTATGTGAAACCATTGCTAAATGCAGGTGACGAAATAATATTAACACACCTTGAACACCACGCAAATATTGTGCCTTGGCAAATGCTTGCACAGGAGACTGGAGCACTCCTCAAAGTGGCTCCTGTTGATGATTCGGGGCAAATCATTTTGTCTGAATATTCACGGCTTTTCAGCAGCCGCACAAAATTTGTTTCGGTAACTCATGTTTCAAATGCTCTTGGAACAATTACCCCTGTTTACGAAATGGTTCAAATTGCACACGGAAACGGCGTGCGCATACTCGTTGACGGGGCACAGTCGGTGGCTCATACGCCTTTGAATGTGACCGCATTAGATGCAGACTTTTTTGTGTTCTCTGGGCACAAAATATTTGGACCCACAGGCATAGGTGCCTTGTATGGAAAAACAGATGCTTTGGAAGAAGCCGTGCCATATCAGGGCGGCGGCAATATGATAAGAGATGTGACATTTGAACGCACCACCTACAATCCTGCTCCGCTCAAATTTGAAGCCGGCACCGGCAATATTGCCGATGCCGTTGGCTTGGGTGCTGCTTTGGATTATGTTTCAAGTGTTGGAATTGCAAACATAAGCGCTTATGAACATGAACTGCTGGATTATGCAACCATAGAGCTCAAGCGCATAAAGGGATTGCGCCTTATAGGCACAGCGGCGGAAAAAGCTAGCGTTTTGTCTTTTGTGCTTGATGGCGCTAGTGTGGAGCAGGTTGGCAAACATCTCTCAAGCCACGGAATTGCCGTACGTGCCGGACATCACTGCGCGCAACCCATTTTGCGCCGCTTTGGGCTAGAGGCAACTGTGCGCCCAACCATCGCTTTTTACAACACCGCAGAAGAAATTGACAAACTGGCAAGTGCAATAAAAGAACTTGCACGGTAGAGGATGCTCGCATGGAAATTGATGCAGAGATAGAACAAATAGCCGCTGAACTGCTGAACGATTTTCAAAAGAGAAGGCGCATAGCTAAACAGCCGGTAAAATTGGTTATAATAGAGATAATTGGCAAACTGCAACATCTATTATTTCCGGGAATTTTTGAAAGCGTTTTGACCGATGGCTCGGTAAAAAATAAACTCAATGTTATGCTAGAAGAAGTTTCCCATGATTTAGCCAAGCAAACTAGGCTTGCTCTTCGCTATGATATACGCTACAAAGACACCGAGCAAGACGAGCTAGACAAAATAGCTTGGGAAATAACGCGCCAGATGATATTAAAAATTCCTCTTATCAAAGATTTTCTGGAAAAAGATATTGAAGCTGCATATAGCGGCGACCCCTCCGCATATAGCAAGGCAGAAATTGTAATATCTTACCCTGGTATTTATGCCACTATGGTTTACAGAATAGCGCATGAACTGTATTTGCTATCTGTGCCTCTAATACCCAGAATTATGAGCGAATATGCTCACAGCACAACTGGCATAGATATTCACCCAGGCGCAACTATAGGCAAATATTTTTTCATAGACCACGGCACGGGCATAGTTATTGGCGAAACTGCTGTTATCGGCGATAATGTGAAATTGTATCAGGGAGTGACGCTTGGAGCCTTGTCCACAAAGGGTGGGCAAAACATAAAGGGAGTTAAACGGCATCCAACTTTAAGCGATAATGTAACGGTATATTCCGGCGCAACCATTTTGGGCGGCGATACCATTATTGGCGAAGGCGTGGTGGTTGGCGGCAACGCTTTTGTTATAAGGTCTGTTCCCGAAAATACCCGCGTGAGCGTGAAAAATCCCGAACTGCAATTCAAGAGCAGCGGCAATATTTCCTCTCATATAGAATTAGACCAAATGGATTTTTGGCATTATGAAATTTAGAGGACAAAATGGACATAAGCACAATTTGCGTACACGGCTGCGAAAAAAAATTTGACACAACTGGAGCGGTTGCCACTCCTATATTTGCATCTGCTACCTTTGCTCATCCAGGCGTTGGGAAAAGTACTGGCTTTGATTATTCACGCTCGCTCAATCCCACCAATGTACATTTAGAAGACACCATTGCCGCGCTGGAAGGAGGTGGCAATGCCATTGCCTTTTCTTCTGGAATGGCGGCAGTTTCGGCATTGATGGAACTATTTTCGCCGGGCGACCACATCATTGCCTCCGATGATCTTTATGGTGGTACCTTCCGGCTTTTCTCGCACATATCCCAAAAGAATGGCGTAAAATTTTCATATACCAAAACGCTAAAAGATATAGAAAGGGAGCTAACCCCTTCAACAAAAGCCATATTTTTAGAAACGCCGTCTAACCCTATGATGAACGTGACTGATATTGCGGCGGTGGCTGCCATTTCGCAAAAGCATAAATTGCTTTTTATTGTTGATAACACATTCCTCACACCATATTTTCAAAAGCCATTTTCTCTGGGAGCGGATATAGTTCTGCACAGCGGAACAAAATATTTAGGCGGGCACAATGATACTCTGTCGGGGTTTCTGGTTGTGAAAAGCGATGAGCTTTTAGAAAAACTGAGATTTATCGCAAAAACAACCGGTGCATGTCTTTCGCCTTTTGATGGCTTTCTCATTATTCGCGGCATTAAAACTCTTGCCATACGTCTGGAGCGAGAGCAAGAAACTGCCCAGAAAATTGTCAGCTGGCTTTTGGAGCAAAGCGCGGTGAAAAAAGTATATTATCCCGGATTGAAAGAACACCCAGATTATGAAATATCTAAACGCCAAACAAGCGGTTTTGGCGGAATGCTCTCTTTTTCCGTGCGAGATGAGCAAACGGCAAAAAAAATACTGGAAAACGTGAAAGTTATAAAATATGCTGAGAGTTTAGGCGGTGTTGAAAGTTTAATTACGTATCCAATGCTTCAAACCCATGCCGACCTCCCAGAGAGCGATAGGAACGCCAGAGGCATAGATGAATGTTTACTGCGCCTATCTGTTGGGCTGGAAGCGTCAGATGACTTAATTGCCGACCTTAAGCAAGCATTAGAGAACTGATATGAAATACGATTTTGACCGCCTCATAGACAGGAGCAATTCTTATAGCATTAAATTTGAGCCTTCTTGGCGCGGAAAGCCTAGCGATGTGCTGCCCTTATGGGTTGCCGATATGGATTTTGCAGCTCCTCCCTGTGTGCAAGAGGCCATTATGCAACGTGCCAACCATGGGATTTTTGGGTACTCCGAACCAGATGCAGAGTATTTTGATGTTATGCAAAAATGGTTTGAAAATCGCTTTAGTTGGAATATTGAGAGGGATTGGCTTGCAATTACTCCTGGAGTTGTAAATGCCTTGTATATAGCAATCTGTGCATTTACAGAACCAAAAGAGGGCGTTGTTATACAACAGCCCGTGTATTATCCTTTTGAATCCATAATAAGGAAAACCGAGCGGCAACTGCTGGTAAATGAGCTTATCCTTAAAGATGGACGCTATACAATAGATTTTCAAGATTTTGAAGAAAAAATCAAAAAATCTAAATTATTCATCATGTGCAATCCGCATAATCCAGTTGGGCGTGTTTGGGAAAGAGATGAGCTTATTCGCATGGGCGAAATATGCCTGCGTTATGGCGTTACGGTTGTTGCAGATGAAATTCATGAAGATTTTATTTTCCAAGGGCACCAGCACCTTGTATTCGCGGCTCTTAGGGATGATTTTGCAAACATTGCCATCACCTGCACATCGCCATCAAAAACCTTTAATCTTGCGGGATTGCTTCATGCCAATATTTTTATTTCCAATGAAACCCTGCGCGAAAAATTCAAAAATGAATATGCGAAGCTCGGTATAGGCCAACCGGGTATAATGGGCATTATCACCTGCAAAGCGGTATATCAAAGCGGAGCAGAGTGGCTTGATGAACTTATGGAATACCTAGCTCAAAATATGCTATTTCTAAAAACATATCTTTCAGATCACATTCCAAAAATTAAACTTATTGAACCAGAAGGAACGTATTTAGCATGGCTTGATTGCAGAGAACTCGGATTTTCTGCCAAAGAACTTGACGAGGCAGTTACGCACAGGGGAAAATTGTGGCTAAATGCGGGTTATACATTTGGAATAGGCGGAAAAGGTTTTGAGCGCATAAATGTAGCCTGCCCCAGTTCGGTGCTGCATAAGGCTTTGGAACAATTGAAAAATGTGGAGACAGAATAAAATGAATGTTTTAGACATTGTAGGCAATACTCCGGTAATTGAATTGAAACTTGGCATGGCAAACGGAGTTTCGGTGTTTGCCAAAGCTGAATATTTCAACCCAAGCGGCTCTGTTAAAGACCGTGCCGCAAAAGCCATGATATTAGATGGCATAAACAGAGGCTTGCTCACCAAAGATAAAATCCTTTTAGATTCCACCAGCGGCAATACCGGCATTGCCTACGCTATGTTTGGTGCGGCGCTTGGCTACAAGGTGCAACTATTTATGCCGGCAAATGCCAGCGAAGAAAGGAAAAAGATTATACGAGCTTATGGTGCAAAAGTTATAGAAACAGATCCGCTAGAAGGCTCTGATGGTGCATATCGCTTGGCGATGGAGTTAGCTCAGAAAGAACCAAATTTGTATTTTTTCCCCAACCAGTATGACAATTTTGAGAACTCGCGAATGCATTACGAAACAACAGGGCTTGAGCTATATAATCAGTGCAAACCCACCCATTTTGTTGCCGGAACCGGCACTTCTGGGACTTTTATGGGCGTTTCCAAACGTCTTAAAGATTTTGATTCGTCAATACAAATCATTCTTATGCAACCAGATTCGCCATTTCACGGGCTTGAGGGGATGAAGCACATGGAATCCACAATAACACCAAAAATATTTGACAAGAGCATTGCAGATTTGTATATTGAGGTTAAAACAGAAGACGCTTATGCAACAGCAAGGCGGCTCGCTTTGGAAGAAGGATTATTTGTGGGAATAAGTTCAGGTGCAAATGTATATGCTGCAATGGAATTGGCAAAAACTTTACCGTCAGGTTCGCGGATCGCTACAATACTATGCGATAACGGATACCGCTACCTGTCGCAACCTTTATGGAGAGATATATAATGCTGCAACTTTCTTCTGAATTGAAAAAAAATATAAGAGTAGCAGGTGAGGCTACCTATCCCAATGAATGTTGCGGAATTATTTTGGGCAATATAGGCGATGATGGAACTAAAAATGCCAAACGCACCGTGGATATCAATAACTCCAGCGAAAACAACGAGCGTTATCACAGATTTCTCATAACGCCAGAAGAGATGTTCAAAGCTGAACAGGCTGCAAGAGCGGAAAAGCAGGAAATTATCGGTTTTTACCACTCACACCCTGACCATCCCTCAATGCCCTCTGGCTATGATAAAGAACGCGCGCTGCCTTTTTACTCTTATGTGATTATATCGGTAGATAACGGTCATGCGCAGGTTCTAACCAGTTGGGAGCTAACAGATGATAGAATGGATTTTGTAGAAGAAAAAGTTATATAGGAGGTTCAAAATTGATTAAAGTTCTCATTCCCTACGCGCTCAGAACATTTACCGAGCGCAACGCAGAGGTGGAAGTAAAAGGCGGAACGGCAGGCGAGGCAGTCAATGCGCTTGCAGATGCTTATCCAGCCCTTAAAACTCACCTATTCACAGAAGACGGCCAGCTCCGCAACTTCATTAACCTATTTGTTGATGGTACAAACATCAACAATTTGCAGGGCTTAAACACCCCTATAAAAGAAAATGGTGAAATGATGCTTGTTCCTGCCATTGCCGGCGGCTCCGATTTTCCAGACCTTTCAAATGAGGAGATTGCGCGTTACAGCCGCCATCTGCTTTTGCCAGAAATTGGCGTTGAAGGGCAAAAAAAATTGAAGGCGGCAAAAGTCTTGATTGTTGGCACAGGCGGCCTTGGCGCGCCGCTTGCCTTGTATCTTTCGGCGGCCGGTGTTGGAACAATAGGCTTGGTGGATTTTGATGTGGTTGACGAATCAAATCTTCAAAGGCAAATTATCCACAGCACCCGCGATGTGGGCAGGCCCAAAACCGCATCTGCAAAAGATAGAATCAAGGGAATAAACCCGCTGGTAAATGTGGTGACCCATAACGCAATGCTAACAAGCCAAAACGCGATGGAGCTTTTTGCTGATTACGACATTATAGCCGATGGAACTGATAATTTTCAAACGCGCTATTTGGTAAACGATGCTTGCGTGTTTTTGGGCAAACTAAATGTTTACGGTTCTGTGTTTCAATTTGATGGGCAGGCAAGCGTTTTTGGTGCCAAAGATGGTCCATGCTACCGCTGCCTTTATCCATCGCCTCCGCCGCCAGGCCTTGTACCATCGTGCGCAGAAGGCGGAGTTATGGGCGTGTTGCCCGGAATTATAGGAACCATACAAGCGGCAGAAGCTATAAAACTCATAGTTGGCGGAGCAAAACCTTTAGTTGGCCGCCTGCTTTTGTTTGACGCATGGCGCATGACATTCCGCGAATTAAAACTAGAGAAAAATCCTGACTGCCCCGTATGCGGAAAAAATCCATCCATTCATGAACTTATTGATTATGAGCAATTTTGCGGCTTGAAAAAGAATCAAGAGAGCAAACCAGTAGATACCATAACAGCTACTGAACTGAAGAAACGACTTGATAACGGAGAAAAAATTCAATTCGTAGATATTCGCGAGCCTCATGAAAGGGCAATTGTGAAATTCCCTAATGCCATAGTGATGCCGCTTGGCCAGTTGGAAAGGCGCATGGACGAACTTGACCCCTCTATAGATGCAGTATTTCTCTGCAAAATAGGCCAACGCAGTATTTTGGGTATAAGGGCTTTGCAGGAAGCCGGTTACAAAGGCAAATTGATGAACCTGCAAGACGGCCTCAACGCTTGGGCTAGAGACGTTGATAAGAGTATGCCGGTGTATTAAATCACCGAGTTTACGCTGTTTATATAATCCAAAATATAAACAAAAGAGAGCAACAAATCGCTTGCCACTATGAAAATAAAAGAGCTAACCACGGATTGTGAAGTGGCTATTGGCACAGCACGGTGGTCTTTTCTAATTCGGATTCCGTAAAAACAAGCATTGGTAGCTATTATAGAGGCAAATACGCATGGCTTTATAAAACCCATTATAAAATCAACTGGTTTTAGGGCGGCTAAGATTGAAGTGAAATAAGAACTCCATTCCAACTGTGCTTTGAAAAATCCTTCCAAAAGAATGGTCGTGGCTTTTGTCACTAAAAAGCCCGAACCTATGGCAGAAACGCAAAAAAAACAATTTGCAATAAGCATGGCTAAAATAGAGCCAATCAGTGCGGGCAACATCAAAAAACGCATAGGGTTAATGCCAAGAGTTTCCAAAGCATCTATTTCCGAATTTACCTTCATGCTCGCTATGCGCGTTGTTAAGGAACTTCCGCTGCGGCCAGCTATTAGAAAGCCCGTTAAAATGGGACCCAATTCACGAATTATGGCTATTACCATAAGGTTTCCAAAAAAATTTCCAAAACCTATTTTGGGCACCAAGCCAGCTGTGTTTATTATCAGCACACTTCCTAAAATTGTTCCTACTATAAAAATTAGCGGCAAAGATTTTACTCCAATATGGAACACCTGCGCAATTATCTGTTCAATATCTATTTTTCGGTTGCCCCTATCGTGAAAAAATGAGTGTATTGCAAGGAAAAACAGCGATAGCAATTGCCCCACGTGTGATCGTAAAAATAAGTTCCCCACTCGGCTTATAAAACGCCCGGGCATTGAAAAATTAGAAGCAGAGTAGTTCATTTATTTCTTCCCAAAGTTCTGGAATGCCTTTTTTTGTTTTTGCGCTGGTTGCAAGCGGAAGTTCTGGCAAGCCAAAATTTTCTTTTAGCTTTTTTTTTGCCGCTATAAATTCTCCTTGATTTAATTTGTCTGCTTTGCTTGCAACTAGAAGAATGGGGACTTTAGCGTTTTTTATTCCATTTATGGTTTCAAAATCTATTTTGTGCCCACCATGTCTAATATCTATCAGATAAATTATGCCTTTCAAATCTCGTGCTTTTTCCACGTAGTTTTTTATGCGCTCTGCCATGTCGCTTCTCATGCTTATGCTCACCTTTGCATAACCTACGCCCGGCAAGTCCACAAAGTAAAAGGTATTTCCCAAAGAACTCTCAGCCAAAAAAAAGTTTATTTCACGGGTTTTTCCAGGGGTGCCGCTGGTTTTCACAATTTGTTTTCCCAAAAGAGCATTCATCAAGCTAGATTTGCCGGCATTTGACCGCCCCAGAAATGCAAGCTGGGGAATTCCATCTTTGGGAACCTGTTTTATTGAGGTTGCTCCTAGCACAAAATTAGCAGTGGATATTTGCATTAAAGGTGAATTTAGAAAAATACTATATTACTCAATATGCGTATTGTTCTTTTATTTTGCATTTTGTTAGTTTTAGCCTGTGGCGAGGCCGAAATAAAAATCACAAGCGATGAGCGGGAGCTTTACCAAAATCACCGTTTGCTAGAGGCATATTTTTACCATCCCGAAAGAATAAAGCAATATGAAAAATATATAGGAATGGAAGTTGATTCAATGTATGAGAGTTTGGAGGATTATTTTTGCGGAGCTAATTATGTAGGTAATTGCCCTGCAAGATACACATTCTATTTACCACCAGAAGAAACTGACGATAAAATAGACCAAATTGAGAATACAAAAAAATATCATTCATTCGGTTTTGGCAGAGTTGGTTTTTTGAATGAAGATAAGTTGGTAGATACTTTGGTTGTTTCTGCGGTTTACCCTATTTCGCCAGCCGCCACTGCGGGTTTGAGAAAAAATGACAGGCTTTTATTTGCTAACGGAATTCCTTTGACTGGCGAAAATGCAATTACTTATTTGAAAAACGATGAGCCATTTGAAGACTTGACGATTTTTGTGGTTTTACGTGATGGCAAAGCAGACACTTTGCCCGCCATGCGAAAAGCGGATGTTCAAGAACCAACAGTATATTTAGATTCGCTAGAAGGCATTCCGCTTATAAGTGTTATATCATATAAGGTAAATACAAATAATCCAAATGGAACTTATGCAGAATTTAAAAAAGTTTTGCAAGAGATTAATGGGGCTAAAGTGGCGATAATGGATCTTCGCGACAATCCTGGCGGAAATATATGGCATTGCACAGCAATGGCGGCAGAATTGGTTCCGTTGAGCAGCGAATTGGTTTATGATGTACAGCATTATTTCGATAGCAAAAGAGGCAATGTGGTAGGTATTTCGCATGATTTTGCCAAAAATTATTTAAAGCAAGAAGGTGCAGGGATAAATATAAGATGGATTATTTTAATTAACGAGAGATCTGCTAGTTGCTCGGAACGTTTTACTGCTGCTTTAAAATATAACCGCCCCGAAACGGTTATTATTGGGCAAACAAGTTTTGGAAAGGGAATAGGGCAAATTTACACAAGAACTAAGGGGAAGGGGCTTGCCTATATCACAAGCCTTCAAACATATTATCCAAATGGAGAAACATTTCACAATATTGGCATTATCCCCGATAAACCAACAGAACCAGGAGATAAAATAGCTCCGTACTATGCGGCAATAGAAGTTGCCAAAAATTTAGGCCTTGCAAAACTCTCATCGTCTGCCCGTTCAATGACTTTTCCACCGGAGAGGCAGGCAGAAGAAATGGAACCTGGAGCTTATAGAAGAATTGAAATTCCGCTATTTCATTAAGGGAAATAATTGCACATCCCTTATAGTTGCCTGATTTGTCAAAAGCATAACTAGGCGGTCTATACCAATGCCCACACCTCCGGTTGGGGGCATTCCGCATTCAATGGCATGCAAAAAGTTTTCGTCCATAGGGTGAGTTTCATCTTCACCGCCACGCCCTCGCTCAACCTGTTCTTCCAAAAGCTGCCTCTGCAAAACAGGGTCGTTTAGCTCGCTATATGCGTTGCCAATTTCCCAGCCATTTATATATGGCTCAAACTGCTCAATTAAATCTGGGTTGTTGCGGTGCGCTTTGCAAAGCGGCGCGCTTTCTTTGGGCATATCTTTTATTATGGTGGGTTGAATAAGCTCATGTTCGCAGGTTTCTTCAAAGAGGGCTAAAATGGCTCTGCCTCTTGCCCAAGAGCCTTTCAATTCTATATGCCTTTTTTCAAGCTCAGCTTTCATTTGTTCGTCTGTGAGATTCTCAACTGAAATTCCAGCGTACTTTTGAATTGCCTCATAAAGGCTTAAACGCGTCCACGGAGTTTTGAAATCTATTTCTTTTCCCTGATATTCTATTTTGGTAGTTCCGTTTGCGGCTATGCAGGCACGTTCGCAAATATTTTCAAAATGAAGCATCATATCGTTATAGTCGCTAAAAGCCTCGTAAAATTCAAGAGAAGAAAATTCCGGGCTGTGGTTTTTGTCCATGCCTTCGTTGCGAAAATTTTTTGTGAATTCAAAAACTTTTTCAAAGCCGCCAACTATGCAACGTTTGAGATAAAGCTCAGGTGCTATGCGCAGGTACAGAGTTATGCCTGCGGCATTGTGGTGCGTTTCAAAGGGACGTGCGTTTGCGCCGCCGTAAATGGGCTGGAGCGTGGGTGTTTCCACTTCCAAAAATCCCTTTTCCAGCATATATTCCCTTATGGATTGAATTATGCGCATTCTTTTGCGGAACACTTCCCTAACATTATCATTTAGCGCAAGGTCTATATAGCGCTGCCGGTAGCGGGTTTCTATATCTTTGAACTCATCAAAAATCACAACATTGCCGTTTTCATCCCGTTTTTCTTTTGGAATGGGTAGGGGATAGATGGCTTTTGAAATAATCTCTATCTTTTTGGCTTGCAGGGTATATTCGCCGCTGTTGGTTTTCATCACCACGCCGCTTGTGCCAACCCAGTCGCCTATATCCATGCTTTTAACAACTTCATATTCAATTTCGCTGAGTTCGCTTGCAACCGCCAAAACCTGAAAGCGCCCATAAGCATCTTTTAAGTGCATAAAGCACATTTTTCCCTTGCGGTTATAGCGCACAATGCGGCCTGCCCAAGAAATCTCCTTATTATTTGCGATGAACTCCTCTGCTTTTTCTTTTAATTCGCTTGAATTGCACGTCACTAAAAATTTATAAGGGTAAGGATTCAATCCCTGTTCCCGCATTTTTTCCAGCTTTCCCAGCCTAACCTTCACAAATTCGTTTTGAGTTTGCATAGGGGGGAATATAGAAAATTACTATATTACCGCTATGCCTTATTTCCTTTTGCTCATTTTTTCCATTGCAAACATTCCACTGTTTGCACAAGATAATAGCATTGCAGAAATTCGCCGCAACATAAAAACTGTGAATGCAGAAACTGAAAGAGAAAAGAATCTAACGCAGGCAGAAGCAAAGCGATATGCAGATTTTGTTGCAAATTCCAAGCAAAAAAACATCGCTTTGGAAAATCAAGAAAAGGAATTGATTGGGCAAATAGATTCTCTCAAAGCAGAAATAGAAAAACTCAAAGGAGCAAGGCAAAAAGCACTTAGCACCACTCGCTATTTTGAAACACGCAAAGCAAAATACAGCGAAGATTTGGCAAAAACAATAGACACTCTCATTTTATTTGTGGAAAGTGGTTTTCCCTATAAAAACAACGAAGCCGCAGATGCCCTGCGCGAAATTTCTTCTCAGCTCAAAAAATCCATTATAAGTTCCGAGGCGGCTTTTGGCAGGATTTGGGAAGTTATGCTTGAAAGGGTTCGCCTTGGCTACACCGCCGAAACTTGGAATGGAAATTTGAATTTAGATGGCAAAATCATTGCTGGCAAATTTTTTCGCTACGGTATGGTTGCTTCAATTTTCACAAGCCAAAACGGTGAAACAGTTTTATGGCTAAATAGCAAAACAGGCAAATGGGAAAACGCCGGAGAAAATTTTGCGCTTCGCGCTGCCATAAAAGAAACCATGCGAGTGGCAGAAGGCAAAACAGCCCCAAAGCTTTCGCCTATTCCAATTTCCAGGTAGCGGTGCTAAAGCAGGAGACATTAAACGCTTTTGAAAGTTTTTGCGCAGAGGCCAAAAAACAGGGCTTTGAACCTAAAATTGAAAGTGGCTGGCGTAGCTTTGAGAGGCAGCTTTTAATTTGGAATGAAAAAGTTTTAGGAAAAAGAAAAATTTTAGACGAGGCGGGCAAACCTATAAGCAGAGAGGAGCTTTCCGATTTGGACTGCATGAAAGCGATTTTGCTTTGGAGTGCCTTGCCAGGCACCAGCAGGCACGAATGGGGAACAGATATTGATGTTATAGATGCGGCTTCTGTTCCAGAAGGCTATGAGGCAGAGCTAACTGTGGAAGAATCTTTTGGGGTATTTGGAGAATTTCACAAATGGCTGGATTTTCAAATTGAAAGCGGCAATTCCTTTGGATTTAGGCGGGTTTTTTTACCAGGCATAGGCAGGGTGCAACAAGAGCCCTGGCATTTGAGCTACGTGCCCGAAGCCAAAAAAATCGAGGAGAATTTCACGCCCAAAAACCTAACCGAGCGTTTGGAAAAAAGCGATATATTATTACTACCACAGATTTTAGAAAATTTGGATTGGATTTTAGAAAAACACGTGGTGTGTTATTTCTATATTACCAAAATATGTCCCCTTTCATAGCCTTAGATTGTGTTTTTATATTGCTCCCATTTGCGGTTTTGGCAGTTGGGTTGTTTTCAAAAAAAATTTCTGTTTTGTTGGCAAATGCCTGTTCTGCGGTTTTATTCCTGCTTTATGCGGTTTTTTCTATTTGCGGGTTTGAAGATGGGAGTTTAAACGCAAGTTTAATAACTTGGAATGTTAATGGCTTTGGGATTTTAATAAGGGAACTTTTGCTGATATCTTTCTTTTTTGCCTCTGTTTTGAGCAGCAACTACAATTTAAAGAGCAAACCGGAATTTTTGAGTGCCATGCTATTTGTGGCAGTTGGCGGAATGCTTGTTGCCTCGGCTAGCGAACTTTTATCTCTGTTTATAGGTTTAGAACTTGCAACCATGCCAATGTATTTTTTGGTTGCTTGGAACAAAAGTTCGGCAAAAGGGGCCGAAGCAGCTCTCAAATATGTGTTGATGGGTTCAATAGCCACCGCAGTATTGCTTTTTGGCATCAGTTATCTGTATGGTTTTGCCGGTTCGCTTTTTTATGAAGATATTTATAATGCGGTACGCAATACCGTTGAAGCAGATTTCAAGTTATTGCTCGTGGCTGTAATATTCATTGTGATGGGAGTGGGTTTTAAGCTCACTTTGTTTCCCTTCCACACTTGGGCACCAGATGTTTACGAAGGTGCGCCAACGCCAATAACAGCTTATTTGTCTGTTAGCTCAAAAGCAGTGGCCCTTGTTTTTTTAAGTGTTCTCATATATTATCCTTTATCAGATTTGGGTTTTTTGTTTAGGATAATATTTTCTGCCCTTGCCATGTCTACCATATTCATAGGCAATTTGGGGGCATTGAAGCAGAGCAGGCTGCGCAGGTTTATGGCATATAGCTCTATTGCACAGGCGGGTTACATTTTAATAGGTCTCTGCGGCAGTGAGCGGCTAGGCATTTCTTCTTTTGTTTACTATCTGTTCCTTTATGCTTTTTCAAATTATCTTATGTTCTTTTTAATTGGTATAATAGGCAAAAACCGCCCGGAGAGTTTTGATTCTCTTGCGGGGCTTTCCAAACAAAATCCCTTGCTTGCCGTTTTGTTTGCCATTAGCGCATTTAGCTTGGCTGGAATTCCACCCCTTGCAGGCTTTATAGGCAAATGGATGGTATTTGCCAGTGCAGCTTCTGTTGGGAATTACGTGCTTGTTGGTTTTGCCGCCATAAACAGTGTTATTGCTCTGTATTATTATTTGCAAATAGTAAAAGCCGCTTGGGTTAACGAGGCAAATGAAAGTTTGCCGCCTGTGGAGGTTTGCCTGTGGCAAAAAATGGTCCTTGCCTTGCTGGGTATTCTCGTTTTATTTTGCGGCATTGCCCCATGGTTGCATAATTACATATATTCAGTAGCGTGGTAACACATAAGGATAAGGATATGAACACATGAATATAAAAGAATTGCTGTTTAGGCGTTTTAGTTTGCCAGCAGGCCTTCTCGCTTTTGCTTCAGTTCTTGTTTTATCTTATTTTTATTACCGCTTGCAGGTAAATACACCTTTTGCTTATGAACAGATAATTGCAAATATTTCTGAATATCGGTTGCTCGATTCGCGGATATATGTTTCTGAAAATCCTGGGCAGATGAATTTTTCATATATAAAAGATAATTTGCATATTCAGCAATCTCTTATGGCATCCACACAGGAATTGCTGAACAATTTAAGCGATAATGGGATTAAAACCCCAAACACGGATGCTCTTTTTGAGATTGAGAAAAACATATCTTTGAGAATGCGCTGGCTTTTGGCATGTTCAAAAAGCGGTTCTTGCAATGTTGAAGAATGGAATTACAGCAGGGCCAAAGCTTATGATGCTTGCGGAATTTTGCTCGCTTCTTTTTACAATCTGGTAGCAGAATTGGAAGAAAGCTGGGCAAAAAACCTGAGAATATTTTACATATTATCGGTTATGTTTTTGCTATCCACTCTGTTTTTTGCGGCAAAGAGAAAGGAATAAACGCAAATTTTTACTCTGTAACCAGCTTGATGATTTTCACAAACACGCTGTTTGTTAGCGCATAGGTATCTAGGCCTTCAAAATTCAATGTGCTGAAAATAATTTTGCCTTTTCCATATTGCATTATTTGCAAATCAACGCCGGTTTGCAATTCATCGTTTTTTATGGAAACCGAATGCACAAGGCTTTGCGCATCTTTAATTTTAGACATAGATAAGCTAGGCACAATGGCAGAGCAGGTTTTATCTAAAATGGATTTTTCAAATAATTCTTCTTCAAGCTCGGATTTTTTTAGGATGTAATGAATGCTTGCGCTGGCGGCTCCAGAAGAATAAAAACATTCCAAAGAACAACCAAATACGGCAAAGTGCTTAATGTCTTCTGGCATTATGTCTGATATAAAGAGGATTTTTCCAGCTTTAACTGCGTTTGCAACAGATTCTAAAATGGAATTATCTGCCCAGGAATTGAGGTTCGCTGTGAATAACACCGGTTTTTTGCTGTTTATCATTTTAATTATTTCAGATGAATTTTCTGCAGCATCTAGGAATTCAGATTTTGCCAGAGCATTTTTAATATTGGGGGTATCAATAACTTCTATTGGTTCTTCCATAGAAGATATTTCCACGTCATTGCTTGCAAGCGTTAATTTCAAACTGTAAGAACCGGTTTTTTGCGGAGCTTTCAGGCTTAGCTCGCCAAGAGGGGCTAGTGTAAATTTTAGTCCGGGAAAATTTTTGCTTTGCGAAACTGCCACTTTGCCGCTTTTATCCAAAAGTTGCACGGATACGGTTATTTCATTTAATCTTTTTTCGTTGAGCAGGCTGAGCTGAAATGAAATGCTTTCGGTTTTTGCAACAACCCTTTCCAAACCGCTCAAAAGCAACCTAGTAGAGGCAGTTATGTTTTTAATGCTTTGCTCTAAGTTTTTGCTCTCTCCATTTTCGTTTATTATTCCACTCAAATCATTTTTAAAATCTGCCCATTCTTCAATAAAATATCCGCTCACAATAGGGCTGCTCTGCAAGCATTGAATGTTTTGGTCAAGCCCAGACAAAACAAGTTCATTTGAATCTTTAATAAAAGATTCCGCGCTTTGCCATATATCCTTTGCATTTTTGCTTATGAAATTTTTAATTTTTTGCATTAAGCTTTGTATGCTGGCATTGTTTTTTGTTGTGCCAAAAATATGGTGATTTTTTATTGAAAGCAAAACCTTTCCGTTTTTCTTTACATCATCGGTGAATAACTTGTAATTATCTTGCAACCAAACATCGCCAAAGAATGGGTCTAGAATATCTTCCGAAATTCCATAGCGAGATAAAAACAGAGTGAAGGGCACTCCGCCAAAAATTTTTAGGGCAAGATAATGCGAAGAATATGGAAGCACTGTTCCATCGGTCACGCCTATTATTTTTCCCGTTGCGCTAAATGTCTTTTCGTGCCCGTGCTTGAAATTTTGATCATTGTCTATGGAAACGTTGTTTATGTTGCTTATAGCCGGATGGCAGCTTTCCAGAGTGTCTATTCGGTTTAGAAGTTTTGCCCCATTTTCCAAAATTAACCTGCCATTTTCAGAGCCTAAAATCCATGCCGCCAGTGATGGGTGGTTTACGCTTTCACGTACAATTTCTGGAGCAATTGTTTTTATGGCTTCCAAACCCATTTTGCTGGATTGTTCATCGCATATAGGAAATTCCTGAAAAACCAAAAGCCCCAGTTTATCGCATTCTTCCAGAGCTTCATTATTAAAAGGAGCACCTCCGGTGCGAACAGCATTAAAGCCCAGTTCTTTGATATGTTCCAATTCTTTTACAATGGAGACCTCTCTGCGCTGGCTATATGTTACGCCGTGTATTTTAAGTATGGAATCGTTTAAAAAGAAATCGCCCTGCTTGCAATCAAATTTTTTGAAACCAAAATTAGAAGACAAGTAATTGGAGCCATCTAAACGAATTTCCAGTGCATAAAGCTCTGGAGATTCTGTAGACCAGAACTTTATATCCTTAAATTTCAAGTGCACAGTGATGTTCATATTTTCTTTTTCAAGCTTAACTTCCTTTTGAATGGACGAAACTTCCAATTTTGGGTCGCGGGCGAAAATTTTCAATTTTGCCACATAATTGCGCGGGTTGTTGAAAGACAATTTTACGTTTATCCGCCCGTGGTCGGCATTAGAGGCTATTTCCATAGAGGTTAGCAAGGCTCTTTCGCCACTGGTTATGATTACTTTGCCTGTAAGCCCTGCAAAAGGGTAGCGTTTCCAAGGTAGCCCTAGTGGCATTTGATCGGATGGTATAGGGTCGCCACCTGCCATTAGTTCATAGTTGCCATCAAATGGGGCACTGGATATTTTAACGCACAGCAGATTTTCGTGATTTGTTTTTGCGAACTGCGAAATATCAAATTCAAAAGAAGTGCTTGCTCCAAAATGCTCATCTACGAATTTTCCGTTTACCCAAACAACTGCATAAACAGCCACCTGCTCAAAGCGCAGCAAGCACCTTTTGTCTTTGGTAGAGAGGGAAAACTTTTTGTAATAAAAAGCTGTTCCAGCTGCGTTTTCCTCCCAGAAATGCGGAATTTCCACATTTTTAGCTTTGCTAGGAATCTCGGCAAACCAACGACTGGTTATGCCTTTATTTTCTGGGTCCCAAATCATTTTCCAGGTGCCGTTCAAATTCGTTTCACTCATAAGTAGTGAAATATACTAATTTTTTTTATATATTACCCTCCACACTGGAGGTTCAAATGATAAATTTAAAAGGCAAAAATGCAATAGTCACAGGGGCAACTCGTGGCATTGGTTTGGAAATTTCAAAAGTTTTGGCAGAAAACGGCGCAAACATTGCAATAATAGATATTCAGCTCGGCGATGGTTCTTCCATAAAAGAAGTTGAGGCACTTGGAGCCACGTGCAGAGGCTATGCCTGCGATGTATCAAGCCCCGAAGCGGTAGAAGAAACATTCAAGCAAATAATCTCGGATTTTGGCAAAGTGGATATTTTGGTAAACAATGCTGGCATAACCCGTGATAATCTTATAATTCGCATGAAACAAGAAGATTTCGATGCAGTGCTAAACGTAAATTTGCGTTCCACATTTATTTGCACCAAGGCTATATTTGAACATTTTAAGAAAACCCGTTCTGGGCGCATAATAAATATGGCTTCCATAAACGGCATTCGCTGCCAAGCTGGGCAATCTAACTATGCAGCTTCCAAAGCTGGCATAATAGGCTTAACAAAATCAAATGCAATGGAATTTGCCGCCCGAGGCGTAACCGTTAATGCCATAGCCCCAGGCTTTATAAAAACTGCCATGACAGATAAGCTTGCACCAGAGGTAATAACCAAATACAAAGAGGCAATACCTCTAAAGGATTTGGGCAGCCCAAGAGACGTGGCTAATGCCGTTGCTTTTTTGGCCTCAGACGAAGCAGCTTACATAACAGGGCAGGTACTAGGCGTTGATGGCGGCTTGGGCGCATAATTTACTATATTACTTTAAACATATCTTTAGGAGAAAACAATGGCAGACGAAGAAATAGTCAGCAGAGTGAAAAAAGTTATTCTTGACAAATTGGAAGTCAAGGAAGAACAGATTGTAGAAGGAGCTTCCTTCACAGGCGATTTGGGAGCAGATTCTCTAGACCGTACCGAACTCATAATGGGTTTGGAAGATGAGTTCAAGGTTGAGATACCAGATTCTGTTTCGGAGAAATTCCAGACCGTTGGCGATGTGGTCAAGTTCCTGGCCGAAAAATAATAGCGAACGGCCATTGCAATGCAAAAATTGGAGCGAATTTTAAATTGCTCCTTTGAAAGGGGAGGCTTGCTAAAGCAAGCCTTCACTCATAGCTCTTGCAAACAAGGGCAGGCTGTTTTGGATTTTGAAACTTATGAGCGGTTGGAATTTTTAGGAGATTCTGTTGTTAATTTTTTAACCGCAGAATTTTTGTTTTTAAAATACGGAAAGGAAAATGAAGGAAAGCTAACAAAAAAGAAATCTGCTATTGTTAGCGGCAATGCCCTTGCACAGGTGGCAAAGCACTTAAAGCTGCATTCTTATTTAAGGACCGCAGAGGGCGTTGATAAAAAGAATCCTGCTCTTATGGCAGATGTTTTTGAAGCCCTTATAGGTGCGGTATATTTGGATAAAGGCATTAATAAATGCAGGGAAATTCTTTCGAAATTTCTTTTCACTCAAGAAGCTGAAATTCTGCAAAGCGAGATATTTCAAAATCCCAAAACCCTTCTCAACGAAAAAACGCAGGAACTTGGTTTTGGCGCGCCCAAATATGAGCTTTTGGAAGAGTGGGGAGAGGTGCACAAAAGAGAATTCAGGGTAGCCGTTAGTGTAGGCAACAAGCCTCTGGGCAAGGGTACTGGCTTTTCCAAAAAAGAAGCAGAGCAAAATGCCGCAAAAATGGCTTTGAAGCGGTTATAAAATTCTATATTTACGGCATGAAAAAAATTATTGCCCCTCTTATTATAGCAATTCTGTTTTTTTCCTGCACCTCAGATGATGTTAAAAGCAGCGAAAACTACATTGAAAAATTCTCTTTGCCCGCAGAAATAAATCCGGTGCAAATTAACATAATAAACGAGCAGAATTTGGTGTATGTGCTAACCAATTCTGATAATTTTGAAAAACTTTCAACAGTTGAGCCTGTTGTTGAGCCTTCAAAAGGCGCAAGCATAAAAAATGAAGGAAAAAACTGGACTGCGAAAGGTTTTAAATATGTGGTGACGGCAGAAAACGGCGAAACCCGCGAATATTCCGTGGCTATATCCAAAACGGTTCCAAATAAAAACAGCTTTGAAGACTGGAATAGCGACAATGGCTATTATGTTTTGTCTGATTTGAATTGGACAAACGGCAATGCCGGAATTTCAATGGCTTTGCAACTTCTTGGAAAGGATAAATCAAACCCAGAAAATTACCCGACCAAAAAAACTGCCGATGGTTATGAAGGCAATGCCGTGATTTTAGAAACCATAGAGGGCGGCACTGTGTTTGGGCGCAAAATGCCCATATTATCGGGAAATTTCTTTTTAGGAAACTTCAACACCAGCAAAATGGTGTCTGATGAATTGGCGGCGACGGAATTTGGAAAATTGTATTTAGCCAAGCCAAAAAGCATAAAAGGGCACTATAAATACGAAGAAGGAAAGGGCGATTTTATAAACAGCGACTCTAAAAAAAATGATTCTTGCGACATATACGCCGCTTTTTACCAAGCTATCGATGATAAAGGAGAAGAAATAACTTTAACTGCAAAAGACACCAAAGACAAGCTGGATAAATCGCCTTATGTTTTGGCACACGCGCGCTTGCAAGATTGCTCTGCAACACAAGGGACGGATTTCCATCCATTTGCTTTGAATTTCAACACTTACAAAAGCGAACCTAATTTTAAAAAATACTACTACAAACTGCTGATAACCTTCGCCGCAAGCAAAGGCGGTGCCACTTATGAAGGCAAAATAGGCAGCAAGCTAATAGTTGACGAGGTGGAAATTGAAAACTATTAAAATTTCGATAATTCCAATAGTTCTGGCTATTCTGGTACAGGCAGCCTCTGCAAGCGAAAGGCAGTGGGGGTCTTGGGATTTTTTTGCAAAAGCTGGCATTAACCTCGGCGGCACAATGCCCTATCCAATGCCTAACAGCATAAGCAGAGTTGAAAGCTATAGCCCAAACCTTGCTCCAACCATAGAGGCAGAAACCATCATGTGGTTGAATAAAAAAGTTGGCGTTTCAACTGGGCTTCGTTTTGAGAATAAGGGAATGAGAAGCAAGGCTTCGGTAAAGGAATATTCCATGAATTTTGGCGATTTTCATGGAAAGTTCGGAGGAACCGTGGACACGGAAATGAGTTTTAACTATTTGGGTTTGCCAATTTCTGCTCACTATGCTATTATGGAAAACTTCTTTGTTTATGCGGGCGCATATTATGCCTATTTGATAAATGGCGAATTTAAAGGCGTAGCTAGCGATGGAACCCTGAATGACGGCAATGGAAAAAAGGATATCAACCGCGAAGAATATAATTTTTCAAACGAACTGAGAAATCACGATGTGGGTTTGAGCATAGGGATGAATTTTTTGCCATACAATGAGCATTTTTTGCTTTCATTAAATTTCAATTATGGCTTGGTCTCTGTTTTCCCAAATGAATTTAACGGCGTATCAGATGATATGCAAAATATTTACGGAAAACTTTCGGTAGGCTATTTGTTTTGAAAATTATCCAACAGTTCTTGAACCGTCTCCGAGTGCAAAACCTTTAAGCGAAAGTCCGGTGAAAATTCCAAACAGAGCCTTGCGGAGAGCTGTTTTAATCTGCCTATAATCTGCCCTTCCCTCAAAGAATCTGCCCTGAGCAATTTTTCGTAGCGACACATAGCATTGCAAGCATCCAAAGCGGTTATTTTTTTTGTTCCCGCAAAAATCCAGGGATTGCGCAAAACCGCTCTGCCTATTGCCACTCCTTTCACGCCATAAAGTTTAATTGCATTCAAGGCTTTTTCCATGCTGTCTATATCTCCATTGCCGATGATTGGGATTTTTGCCTTTGCTGCTATTGTTCCTATTGCGTCCCAATTTGCGAGGCCCTTGTAGCCTTGTACTTTTGTTCTGCCGTGTAGGGTTAATTGCTCAACTCCGCAGCCTTCTGCTATTTCCAGAACCTCACTTATCACTATGGAATTTTCGTCCCAGCCCAAGCGGGTTTTCAAAAACAGCGGGACTTTCAAAACGGTTTTCATGGCTTGCAAAATTTTTTGCAAATTGGGCAAATCCCTCAGCAAACCAGAACCGGAACCTTTGCCGGCAATTCTGGGTGCAGGGCAGCCCGCATTGAGCTCAACAAAAGCCGCGCCCAATTCCTGAGCCTGCAAAGCCGCAGCGGCAAGCCTCTCTGCATTATGCCCAAACAACTGCATACAAAAGGGCTCTTCTTCTTTGTCAAAGCGAACAGCTCTTGTATTGGCAGGGGTTAAAAAAAGAGAGCTGCCTGTGGACAAAAACTCCGAAACAAAAAAAGGCTGCTTGTCTTTGGAAAGCTCTCGCACAAAACGGCGAAACGGCAAATCCGTAACGCCTTCCATTGGGGAGAGGATTATTTTAGAGTACAGACTTTGCTCTCTGATCCATTGCGCTGTATTCAAAAATTTCTTCGGGCTTGAACCAGAAGGCTATTTCCCGTTCTGCACTTGCCGGGCTATCGGAGGAATGTACAGCGTTTTCTGTCATTGAGGTTGCCCAGTCGTAGCGTATGGTGCCAGGTTCTGCCTTTTCCGGGTTTGTTGCGCCGTTAATGGCGCGAACTTTTGCAATGGCGTTTTCGCCAGCAAGCACAAGCTGAACAGAAGGGCCAGAGGTCATGAACTTGGCAAGTTCTGCGAAAAATCCTTTGCCAACGTGTTCTGCATAAAAACCCTCCGCATCTGCTTGTGTCATTTGCTTAAAGCGAATTGCCACAACAGATAGCCTTGCAGATTCATAGCGAGCGATTATGTCTCCAATGAGCCCAGACTTAACCGCATTGGGTTTTACCATAGCGAATGTTTTTTCCATAAGAAACTCCGTTTTGTTTTTTATAATGTAGAAAATCAAACGATGTTAAGGGTGAGGCTTAACCGAGCCTACGCCAGAGGCTTGCTTTAGCTTGAAATTTGCAAGCGAATTTTTTTCAATGGTAAAAAAGATGTTTGCAAATATTAATGCCCAACCCCAATCCTTATCGCTGGCTAAACTCTTTTCGTCCAGTTCTGGGAAAGGCGGAGGTTCGGAAACCTTACACAAAATATCTCTACGATGAAAAGTACGGAAACATAATTCTAGTGTTCGCCATGTTTCCTCTTCGTATTTTTTTGATGGCATTGCAAGACCTTTTGTTTTTAGATATTGCTCGTAACCTTTTGGAAGATTTGACAAATTTAAAGCAAAATCTCTAAGCAGGGATAAGGCAGCTTTCCAAGCAAAAAGAATGCTTGCAAAATAATATCCTACTATAGAATTCTTTTTATCATAATCAACGTAAAACAGCGGCCTTTTCAACAGTGCCATAAGCAAAAGCCCAACTATCTTGTGTTCGTCTATGCCTGCATTTTTAGAGTGTTTTCTCAATTTCCCGTTTAAATGTTTCCATCCATCACTAATCAAAGCCATTACTTCTCCTAAATATACTGTCTTTGTTAGCTCAGATTTGAATTTATCAAAAACTTCAACAACTGAGTATTCTTTTTTTATTTCGCATATAAGCGGATTTAATGAACATGCCCAAAATGTTTTAAAACTTTTCTCATCAAAGTCCATATTTTTTCGCCCTTGTTCATAGTACTTGGTTATGGCTTAAACTTGCGGGGTGAAACTTTATAGATTTCATATCACGGCCAGAATTGTTTGGTGCCATAAACTTGCGGTAGCTAGCATAATCTTTTACTTTATGCGATAGGAAATCAATATGATTTCCCTTTTCTTTTTTAGCCATGATATGCCTCACTTGTTAGAGTTACGGGTGTAAATATACAAAATTTTCTACTTTTGATCTATGATAATCGTAGATTATGGTGCGGGTAATTTAACCTCTGTGTATAATGCTTTGGAGTATTTGGGCATAAAAAGCGAAATTTCGGGGGAGCCGGGTAAGATTGAGAGTGCGGAGAAAATTATTTTCCCTGGCGTTGGGGCTGCGGCTGCGGCTATGGAAAATTTGAATAAAAGCGGTATTGGCGGCGCGCTTGAACGCGCTTTTAAAAAAGGAACTCCCATTTTGGGTATATGCATTGGATGCCAGATTATTTTGGAAGAGAGCGAAGAAGATGGCGGAGTGAAGTGCCTTGGGTTTTTGCGGGGCAAGGCGGCCAAATTTAAAAAAGAGCCAAATTTGAAAATTCCCCATATTGGCTGGAATCAGGTTAATTTTACAAAAGAACATCCAATTTTCAAAGGCATTCCAAATAATTCAAATTTTTATTTTGTGCATTCCTTTGCGCCTTTTGCCTGCGATGCAGAAACAATATATGCAACAACCACTTATGGCTCCCAAACATTCCCCTGCATTATAGGGAACAGCCGTAACTTAATAGCCGCCCAGTTCCATTTGGAAAAGAGCGGCGATATTGGGTTAGAAGTTTTAAGAAATTTCAGCAGGCTTATTTAGTTCTCACCCAGCCGAATTTTGTGTCTGCGTGGTAGCGCACAAATCCTTCATTTATCCACGTAGAATTTCCGGCAGCGTTCATGCAACCATCATAAGGTAAATCAACCCTGTCTATCTTTAAAATATAAACACCATTGCCAAAGCGCCGTCCATCTTTGGAGAAGGGGTATATATTTACATTTACTTTCACAAGGCCGTTTGTGGTTATGATATTTTTCTTGCCAAAATCTTGCGCACTAGTTGGGTATTCGCACTGCCCTGGGATTGGCACTACATAGCCAGTGGAACCTGGGTTAGGCTTTGAATTATATTCTATGAAAGTTGGCCCTTGAACAACACTGCGGAATTCTTTTTCATCAACTGTTTCGCGGTATTGGGTTACAAAGTTGCCGAGCTGGTCATAAACAGTGACTGCGATTTGGAATGGCTGTTGGGCTGTTAAGCTGAAGTTAAGGCAGTTGATGCGCGGAGCATTGCCCTTTACATCAAGTTCTTCTCTATCTGCTATGCAGCGTGTGGGTGCGAGCTGAATGCCTCCAACCGAGCTTTCGTTTTTAAAACCGTTTTTGACGAACATATAACCGCCAGCCGGCTGTTGTACAGTTGGGTCGGCTACACCAAATGGCTTGCCGTCTTTTGGTGTGGGTGGCAGGCCAAAAAGCTTTTGATATGCTGAATCGTTATACCATTCTGCGTATGGCTTTCCATTTACAGTGGAGTTTGAATTGGGGTAGGCTGTTAATAGGAGTTCACCGGCTCTGCTAGGTGGAATTGGTGTTCCCTTTACTCCAAATCCGTGAACCGTATTGTTGTCTCTGCCATTTGGAAGGTCTACCAATCCTCCTTTTCCGCCATCCGCTTTAGGATCCCAAATCTGCCTTATATTGGGGAAAAGCCCAGTTGTTTTTCCAAAATTTGTGGGCAAATCGCTGCCCCCGTTTGAAAACTGACCTCCTCCATTGCCTCTACCGCCATCAGGGTTTCCTGTGAACCAATCATCCATTGGAAAGTCGGGTTTTCTCACATCGTCATCTGGGACATCGGGTTTGAATACTATTTTTGGCAGTGATGTTGTGTTGATGGCCCAAGACAATTTGGTAGCTGGGGTTTTGCTGCCAGCGGTTTTTATATACCATCCATCGTTTGGCAATGCCAAACCAGGGAAAATTCCTCCTTCTAAATCTCCTTCAAGTACATTGAAAGACAAGGAATCCCCAGAGTTGATTATTAAACCGTCACAAGTGTTGCGGTTGCACACTTTTCCAGTTATTTCGCAAGCATAGCCGTCCGCAGTGGCTTTGTCTGAGCATTTTATGCCTTCCAGTTTGAATCCATAAAGGTTAGGGTCGCCGGATTTTTTTATTACTATTGGGAATTCATCGCTGTTTATGAACCGCTCTATGGATTCCTTGTCCAATTTATTGTTTATATATATATTAGTGGAGCTTTTGCCATCTGTTCCCTGTGTTGTTTCGGCTTTTTTTATGGCAGGTGCACCAAAACGTGGTGGTGCTAGACCGCTGAGTTTCATTTCTAATTTGAAGTTAGAACCGTCAGTGTTTCTGTCCATATAGAAGAAATTAACTACGTGTACGGTGCCATCTTTCCAACCTTTTTGCTGTGCATATTCTTTTATGTTTATATTTGCAGGTGCAGCCAAGTGAACGCCGCCTAAATCAGCTACCAATTCTCCATCTATAAATATCCACATATCATCATCGCCTATGAATTTGAATATATCATTCTGCGATGCATCGTATTTAAACTGACCGGAGCCAGCAGCAGAAAAACCGTAGTTGTGTAGTTTAGCTTTAACGTTCCTCTGGTTCGCGGTTTTTATACCCGCATCGGAATTTCGCGGACCGCCGTTACTGTACCAATCTCCGCAAATACCACCTGGCTCAGTATTTCCAGTATCTTTATTTGGGCACCAAAAATTCAAACTCTGCCTGCCCCAAGTTTTATTGCTTCCATCATCGTATTTATCAAGCGGGAAAAAGCCATTATCGGAGCCATCATCGTTCCATTTGTTACTTGTGTTGGCATTGAACTCTATAACATAGTTGTCTCCTTTTCTATTTAATACTATTACGTCTCTTATCTCCCTCGCATCTCCGCCATTGCTAAACCATTGCTCTATTTTATTGCCATTGCTCAATTTGCTGCTGCATTTGTCATTTCCAGACATTGGGCGTGCGCAATAACGGTATTTCACAAAATCACGGGGATTGCTAGGATTATCCGGGTCTTCCTGTATGTCTTCTGGTTTGCAATTCTTGTCGTAAAATAAGGTTGAACCAACCATTCCTAGGGTTACTCTTATGGGCTGGTCCCAACCTCCCTTGTTACATTCTTTATCAGGACCGTTTGTATAACCTCTTCTTTTACTGTTTTCGCATTCTCCATACCTAAGGACGGATCCATTGCCGCTCGTATTGTACCCATCGTTGTTAAAATACACTGGGGTAGAACTGTTATTGCCATCATCATCGCAAGCCATAAATTCCTCAAAGCCATAGGCTGTTACCGGAAAGTCGCGGTAGATAATATCTAGCTCTGCTTGAGCAAAAGCCACAGAAGCGAGCGCAACAAGCGCGAAAGCGAAAGAAAACTGAATTTTTTTAGACATAGCAACTCCCTAGTGATACTTTATATCTACCATTAAATATAGTAAATTTTTCACATTTTGTGCGGTTTTTGGCTCAAATTTGCGGTTTTTTCATTTTTTGTGTGATTATTAAAGGATTTATATGCTAATTAGTTTTAAACCCAAGCTGCTAGCTAAATTTAACCCAAGGCCAAAGGCAAATTTGAAACAATAATGTTTTCTTTTAATTTATATGGAGCTTTAACCGGAGCAACAATGTAAACTTCGTTTGCTTTAATATCTTCTATAGCAGAATAATTTCCGTGTGAAAGCTGTGGGGAAACAGAAGCCTTGCATTCAACTGCAATCCGTTTGTTGCCCGTTTCAATAACGAGATCTATTTCATTGCCACCAGATGTTCTATAAAAAAAGAATTGAAAATCTGGGTTTTCGCTGATTATATTTTCAATTACATGCCCTTCCCAAGAAAAACCAAAAACCGGATGCGAAAGTAAATCGTTTAAACTACCTATTTGCAAAAGGTTATGCAAAAGGCCAGTATCTCTTATATAAACCTTAGGCGATTTTATCAGCCGTTTTTTTATGTTGTTTTCAAAGGGTTGCAAAGTTCGCATCACAAAAGAGTTTTCTAGCAAATCTATATATCTGCGTATTGTTGGGTGTGTTAAGCCAAGAGATTCTGCAAGCTCTGATGAATTTAATACTTGAGCCTGATTGTGCGCAAACATTGTTAAAAAACGCCTTATTTGAATTGCAGGAATATTTATGCCAAAATTTTGCAAGTCCCTTTCAATATAGGTTCTCAAAAATTGTTCAAGCCATATAAAAGCAACTTTATTGCTCTTTGCCAAATAACTATCTGGAAAGCCTCCTCTGAGCCATAATTTATTTTCTTTTTCGCTGTTCAATATTTCACTTTTTGTGAATGGCGAAAGCTCAATAAAGCCTACTCTGCCAGCTAAGGATTCGGATGTTTTTTGAATAAGAGCCCTAGAAGCGGAACCCAGCAAAATGAATCTTTCTGGTTTTCGGTGGCTGTCTATTGCGGAGCGGAGAACGGAAAACAAATGCGGCATCAGTTGAATTTCATCTATGCAAACAGTTTTATCAGCATTATTTTCAAAAAAAAATTCTGCCTCTTGCAATTTTCTCAAATCGCTAGAGCTTTGCAAATCTAGATAAATGAAATTTTTAGATTTCTGGACAAGTTGCTTTATCATGGTGGATTTTCCGCATTGCCTCGGGCCTAGAACCGCAACGGCAGGGAAAATTTTTAAATATTCATTTAGTTTTGCTTCTGCGCGCCTTTTTACATATTTTTGCATATTGAAAGCCTCATTTTCAATTTACAAAAATAGAAAATTCTGGCTTGTATGGGAATTGCTATGGGTTAATTTTACTATATTTCCACTTGGAAAATTAATCTAAGGAGCTTGGCAAGTTTGGAAATTTTACTCTCTTTAGCTGGCGGTATAGGCATTTTTCTCTTGGGAATGAAATTCCTTTCCGATGGTTTGCAAACAGTTGCTGGCGACCGCCTTAAAACCCTTGTGGGTATGGCTACCAATAATAGGATATTTGGAGTTGGCATTGGGCTTTTGGTAACGGGCATAATACAATCCAGCTCCGTTACAACTGTTTTAGTGGTTAGCTTTGTGGATGGAGGCCTTATGACCCTTGCTCAGGCGGTTGGGGTTATTATGGGTGCAAACATAGGAACCACGGTAACAGCCTGGATTTTAACCATAAAAATAGATCAGTACGGGCTTCCCATAGCAGGTATATCTGCCATAGTGTATATATTTTGCAAAAAAGAAACCATCAAATACATAGCCCTTGGGTTTTTAGGGCTTGGCTGCGTGTTTTTAGGGCTTCTATTTATGAAAGAAGCGGTGATTCCAATTAGGGAAAATCCGGACTTCGTTAAGATGTTCAGCATTTTCAACGCCAATGGCTACACGGGCATTTTAAAGTGCGCAGCGCTCGGCTGCCTTTTAACGCTCATGGTGCAATCCAGCTCCGTTACAATTGGCATAACCATGGTGCTTGCTAGCCAAGGTTTAATAAATTTTTACACAGCAGCAGCTCTTGTTTTGGGCGAAAACGTGGGCACAACAATAACGGCAATTTTGGCTTCTTTGGGAGCGAACAACAATGCCCGTCGCGCAGCTTATTTCCATTCTATGTTCAATTTGATAGGCGTATTTTATATAACGCTTTTGTTCCATCCTTTTATAGGCTTTGTGGAATGGGAGCTAAACACTTTCTTTGGGCTCTCAAATCTCAGCGAGTCAAAAAATGTAGGCTTTGGCATAGCGGCTGTGCATTCCACATTTAATATTTTCAATACCCTAATATTTTTAGCCCCTTGCAGAGCTGTGGCGAATTTTCTGGAAAATGCCAAGGTGACAAAATTTTTAACAAAAATAAAGCTACTCCGCAAAGAAACAGAGCAACCTCCAGAAGTGGGAGCTTTGCTCACAATTTCATATACCCACAGAGACACTTCGTCTTACACTATGTTTTTTGAAATGGAAAGCCGCATACAAAAGGTTTTGAGCTATATGGGAAACCAGTTGAAAATGGGAATTGACAGTTTAAGCCATTGTATTGAAAAGCCAAGCAAAAACTCTCCTGAAATAAGCCAGATTTTTGAAATGGAACATCAATACGATAAAATAAAGGCCAAATTGATGGGCATTTTAACGAGTTTTGTTGGCAACGAAGAAACAGCGACCTCAGCTGTGCAGCATAGGATTTTCGCTTACGAGAAAATTTTTGACAGTTTGGAAAGCACTTCTGATTATATTGCGCAAGTGGCAAAACTTAGGCTTAGGGTTTTGGATAATAAAGTGGATTTCCTCGATTATCAAAAGAAGGATTTGCTCAAATTGAACTCCCTTATATCCCAAGCTTATGGCAAACTTCTTCCGGTTTTGGGAAACGAGCGCAGGTATAATCAGCAAATGGTAGAGGAACATGAAAAGGATTATACCGAAATAAAAGACTTTATTCGCTCTATGAGAGCTACATTCTGGAGCGTGTCTAGCGGGAATGTAACGGAGCCAGTGGTTGATGATGCCTATTCAAATATGCTTTATGCTTTCCGTAAAATTCGTGACCATTTGCGCACTACAGGCAATGCGGTTTTTGGGATAGATAAGGATTAGTATATTACCCTCAATGCCGTTCTTGCTTATCTTATTTTTTTGCACTTTTGCCTTTTCGCAAGAGTTTGTTCGCCTTGAACTAGAAAAACGAGAGCAGTCGGCAACAACAGATACAACGCAAAATGAAAGTGGCGGCTGGATGATAGATGATGGCTCAAATGATACTTTGGAGTATAGGGCTGTTGATTTGGAATACAATGTTTTATCCAAAACATTTAATTTGAACAGCAAGGCGCAACTCAAATATCGCAGCGCAAAGCTGAACGGCGATACCATTATATATAGCCAGCGGGACAAAACAATAGAGGTTATAGGAAATCCGGTTTTTAAAGAAGCTTCGCAGCCATCTCTTGTTTCTTACAAAATGAAATACAATTTATCAACGAAAGTTGGTGAAATAATTTATGGCACCAGTTATATGGATAACCAGCAGTTCAATGGAACATTGATAAGAGCGGTTACAATACAAAGCTCAGATACGCTTAAAGAGCAGAGATTTTTAATTGAAAGGGGAGATTTTTCCACCTGTTCCAATCCCGAACACCAGCATTATTCGTTTTACAGCCGGCGGATGGTGTTAAAGCCAAAAGAGAGCGTAACGGCGCGCCCTGTGGTTTTGAATATGGGCGAGGTTCCGGTTATGATTTTGCCACTTATGATTTCACCGCTTAAAAGCGGGCGCAGGAGCGGCATTTTAACGCCCAAAATAGGCGGAGACCAGTCGCAGGGCTTTTTTATGAACAATTTGGGTTATTATTATGCTCCAAATGATTACTGGGATGCACAGCTCTATGCAAATGTTTTGGAAGGCAGCGAGGCAGATTTCAGCAAGAGCAATTTGAATACGGAGGTTCGCTACAATAAGATGTACTCTCTGGATGGTTTTGTGAACGCCACAGGTTATTTGAACGATGGAACAATTTGGCGAGATTACGATATTCGCTTTAAGCATTCGCAAAAAATAGCGCCAGATGGCAGCAAAACCTTGAATGGTGAGGGTTCTTTTGTTTCGCGGCCAAATTTGCGGAGGCAAAACGGCATAGACGAAAAAATCATTTTAGACCAGCAGGCAAATGCCGAAATGACCTACTCTCAGAAAATCGGTGACAATAAAAATATAACTATAAAAGCGCGGCAAGAATACAATTTGCAAACAGGGTTTCTTATCCGGCAAAATCCAGATATTCAATTCAGAACTTCTGGCCCATTGTTTTCTCCAGATATATCTGGAGAAAACATAAATCAACCCTTTTGGGAAAAAATAAATTATTCTTATTCTAATCGCTTCAACAACTATATGGTTAGGGCACCAGATACCATATATTACAATCCACTGGATACGGCTGCCGGATATTACACAAGGGATACAACCTCTTATTACTTAGGTTTTTCTGATAATTTTTCTTTGAGCTATATTGGAATTCTCTTTGATGTTTTAAGTATAACTCCATCGCTAACTTTTTCGCAAAATTGGACTGCAAAGGAATATATTTCGCCGCGTGATTCCACAAACAAAAGAGGCGGCTTTGCTTTTAACCCTTTAAATGACGAGTATGGGCAATACTATTTGAAAGGTAGCGGTTCTGTGAGTGCCAACACAAAGCTCTACGGTATATGGCTTCCTGAATGGGGCAGGTTCTCCGGTGTTCGCCATACTCTTTCTCCAACCGTAGATTTTAAGTATGCGCCAGAGCTGGATACAAACTTTAGATTTTATCCGCATCCGCTTTTGGGCCAGTCTGCTTTTCAAAAAGAAGCGAGAACCGTGGGTTTTAGGCTTGGGAATGATTTTGACATAAAATATTTACTCGCAAATGCAGATACGGCAAGCGAAGAAACAGACCTTGATGATTTAAGCAAAAATCTCAGAGTTTTAACAACTTCGCATTCAACATCTTACAACTTCGCAGATACTATAAAACAATGGAGCCCAATAATTTCTTCTTTTGGAATTCAGGTTTTGGAAAACTATCTTTTCACAATAAATACCACGCACAATGTTTACCATATATTTGAAGATTCCCCAAATAAAGCTCGTTTTCCACAGCTCACGTATTGGGGTTATGGATTGAATCGCAGATTTTCCTGGTCTGGAGATTTTAACGCGGGGCTTCCATCTAAAAACAACAAATATGAATCTACATCTTGGAGTGCAGGCGTGGATTACAATTTTTCCTTTTCAAGTGCCAGAGTTGGCAAAAATGTGTTTAAAGACACTTACAGTCACTACGCTAGTTTTTCTGCCGCGCTTTACCCGAGCAGAAAATGGAATTTGCAGTACTCTTCGCAATATTCATTTGAAGAAGGTGATTTTACATCTCACTCTCTGCAATTTTACAGAGAACTCCACTGCTGGAGAATGGATTTCACTTGGAGGCCAAAAGGGGCAGCTCCGGGATGGAGCTTTGCCATTTATATTGTGGATTTGCCAGATGTGCGTTTAAGTGCGGCAAATACGGCTGATAGTTATTGAATTTTCTATAATTACCCTATAAATTGTAAACGACGAGGACATATTATGAAAGCTTTATGGAGCTTTAGGGTCTTGGCGGCGGTTCTGGTTTTCGCTATTGCCTCATGGGCACAATCAGCGATATTTAATATGGATGGCTTAAAGTCTCAGATTGAGGCCTTTAATGCTGGTAGCGCGAATATGACCATTGCAATTGGTGCTGATTTTAATATCACTTCGCCTTTGGAAATAAACAATAATGGCTATACCTTAACCCTGCAAAGTTCAACTGCACAGCCGCGCCAGCTCACTCGCGCAACAACAGGCAGCTTGTTTACAATAAAAAAAGGCTCTCTCACTTTGCAAAATATTACCCTTGATGGAAGCAATAATATTTCTCCTTATTTAACCAATGCTCGCGGTTCGCTTGTTTTTGTTGGCGATGGGGGTATTCTCAATATGAGCGATGGTGCTACCCTGCAAAATAACACCATTCGAGACGATAATGGCAGCGGAGTGTATGTCGATAGCAGAGGCACGTTCAATATGAGCGGAGGAAAAATCACAGGAAACAAAACAAACCTCTCCGGAGGCGGCGTTTATATTTATGCGCTTAGAGCAACGTTTAATATGAGTGGAGGCATAGTATCTGGAAATTCTTGCGGCACGAGTGCCACAAGTTATAGCGGCGGGGTGCATTTTGCAAACACGCCGCTTGCCACAGATACAGATCCAGACAAAACAGCAAGCGTATTCAGGCTTGGCGGAACAGCGGTGATTAAAGATAATACCAAAGGCAATGGCAGTTCAAGCAATGTTTATATGGCAGGGAGCAGATATATCACTCTCAGCGATGGCTCCGGTGGAGTTCCGCCGCCAGCAGATGGCATGGAAGTTTGGATAACAAAAGTTGCGGAACACGGCCTTTTTGTGAATACAGGTGCAAAACCGCCAAACCCTCCAAGCGACCCCTTTGGCGATGCCAAATATTTTCAAGCAGATGCGGGAAGCCAAATATATTACATAGACCCCGGCAAATTGGCAATGGAAGCTGGCTATGATATAGATTTGAGTCCATATACCTCAAAATTTGAGGAGATATTCGATTACACAAAACAACCTGAGAATGAGATAACGGTGACAAATATAGGAGGTAAAATAGGCCGCCTTACAATTTATCTTTCTGGGGCAAATGCAGATGATTTTGAACTTGACCTAACAAAAATTTCCAGCACCGGAATGAACCAGTATGAAACACAAAAGTTTACTGTAAAACCGAAACTTGGGCTTGATGTTGGAACATATAGTGCATTTGTTTTGGTATCTGCTCCTCAAGACACAGATGGCGGGCCGGTTATAATGAGGCGTGTGGATGTGGAATTTCTGGTTAAAGAGTATATTGAAGACCGTACGCTGTATTTCAACCAAAGCGATGGCAAATTTTACGCAAGCAACGCATATACCGAAATGGGTTCACTTCCAGCACATGAAATTTTTGCCACAGAGAACGAGATTCCCATACCCACGTCATGGAATGCTGAAACTAATACGCTGAAAATATACGGATTTGATTGGACTACAATTGCTCCATACTCCCTTTACTTTAGCCAGCCAACACCGGTGACACTGGAACTTGTTGGTGATAATTCTTTTGTTTCAAATAGAGCCGCAGATCCTAAGGAATACAGTGCAGGCATTGTTTCTAGGAGCAGCTTAACTATAACTGGAGATGGGAACTTAAAAGCGCAAGGCGGAAATGCCAGCTCAAAAAGCTATGGAATATCTTCTTATGCAGGAATTACCATTACAATGACTGGCGAAAGACTTGCCACCAATGGTGGAATATCTACAATGACCGGCGGAGATGCTGCCTTGAGCGAAGGCTTTTATTCTGAGCTTGGCACATTAACAATTAACAGCGGCACTTTTATCGCCTCTGGCCAAACATCGGCTATGGAAGAAAAAAATGTAGTTTTACGGATACCCGATAGCTATGCCAACCTATATGATTGGTGGTACACAAACGAAACAACTAAAGGTTCAGGAGCATTTAGCTACAATTCCGATTACAAATGGATAAAGATTAAAATTCCTCCACCTGATTATGAAATAGAAATTTCTGCCGATAATAATGGGCCATTGGTTAACACAAGCATTGAAATAAAGATGACGGTTAAGGATATCACCACCGGGGCCATTTATGATTCCTTCAGTGGAATGCACCTCATTGATTTAACTGGTGTTTTGCCTGGGGACTTTGGGGTAACAAATCCTAATTCAATACAATTTGACAATGGGGTAGGGAAGCTCAGCCTGAAACCCAAAAATGCAGGGGCGCAAATACTGTGGTTTAGCATGGAAAACCCAAACTACCCTGCGATCAACCCCATAGTCATAACCCCGATATTGCCTATAGAAATACCTCCAGTCACGCCTCCCGACCCACCAATCACGCCTCCCACGCCTCCCACGCCGCCTGACCCGCCTCCCACGCCGCCTGTAATACCTCCAGAAATGCTTCCCAGCATATCGCTTCATCCCGATAGCCCATACAATCTCAATGTAATCTACGGATATTCTGCAATTTCATTGAACGTTATCATAGGCAACGATGGCGATCGGCCAACTGGAGAGCTAACAATTGAGCTAAGTGGCAAAGATTCAGCAAATTTCACAATTTCAAGCGATAAAGTGCCAACAATCGCGGTGAATGGTTCGGCTATATTTAGGCTTAGGCCTGCTTTGGGTTTAAAGGCAAAGACATACACCCTAACTATAACAGTTAGCGGCAACGGCATTGCAGAAAAAAAGGAGCTTGTTGTGAACTTCAAGGTGAGTCCGGAAAGCTGCGTTCCGTTTAATGAAATAGCAGTAGCCCTATGGAATAACAACACGCTGACGGTAATCAACAATCCTGCCAATAACAGCAGCCATTTAATATTCTCCGATTTCATCTGGTTCCGAGACGGACAAGAAGTGGGATTTGAACAATCATTGTCTGAATACGAAGATGGCAAGCCACTCCAGCCTGGCAAATATTATGTGGAAGTGACAAACAACAGCGGCAGCAAGGTTATAAGTTGCGAATATGAAGTTCCCATGCCACCAATCGTCAGAAAAATTTCGCCCATTGATTTTAATGATATTGAAACAGTAGATGTTTACAGCATATCTGGCAAGCATTTAGCACGTTTAAATGTGCGAGGGAACTTTCCGGCAGAGATAAGAAATATCAAGAATGCTTATGTATTGGTGTTGAAAAACAAAACCGGTTCTAAAAAAGCAATTAGAATTACAGAGGTGCTAAAATGAAAAAAATCCTGTCAATCTTTTTAGTTTTGTTAATTGGAGCCAATGCTTTTGCCAGCGAATTTTCCGTTTATGGCGGCAATGGTTTGTCCACATTGATGTATAATGCAAAAGAAGGCAATAAAAGCCAGGGGCTTGGTGGTCTTTTTGGATTTGGCTATACCTATTTTTTCACTCCGAACTTAGGTTTTGCAAGCGGATTGGAAATGGCATTCTACAATGCAAAGTACGAGTTTAAAAAAATCGCTCAACAGCCATATATGTTCATAGACTACGAAGGCCATGAAATGGAATTTCGCAGTACGGTAGATGGCTACAGAGAAGAACAAATTCTTGTGCTTTTGCAAATTCCGCTTATGCTTCAATATCGCCAGGGTAAAAATCACCAGTTCTATGTGATGACAGGCACAAAAATAGGCATTCCATTGAGCGGAAAAAATAAGATCTATGCCGATTCTGTAAAAAATTCCGCTTACAGCAAATTTGAGGATTATGAATATACAGCTCAGAAATTCATGGGATTTGGCACATTTATCAGGCAAAAAAGCGAAAAAAATTTGCCTTTGCAAACTGCAGTTTTGCTTTCGGCAGAAACAGGCATAAAATGGAAACTCAGTGAAAGATTTCGGCTTTATACTGGCATCTATTTTGATTACGGGCTAAATCCAGTTACAAAAAGGGGGCCTAGCTCCGATAGAGTTATAGAATATAAAAGCCAAGAGCAAACCTTTGATTTTAACAATTTAGTAGATGAAACTACACCATTGGCTGTGGGTTTGAAATTGATGCTGTCATTTGATAATAACAAAAAGAATGGGGGAGTTGAATTTATACCTTGACAGTGCTGTTTTTTTTTTCTATATTTATGATAATTAAGGGAATTCGGTTAAATATGCTTGCATATTCCCTTTGCATGAGGCATATTTTAGATTAAAATTCAAAAAAGGAGTTATACCTTTGGCACCTCGTTCTAAACAACTATTGTCAGATGAAGTTCCGCAAGATGCTGAGCTTCCATCCGAAACCAAGGAAATGCTGGAAAACCTTGGCGTTAAAAATACCCGTAGAAACAAACCCGCTGTTAACATAGAGCCGGAGATGGATCAATATGCAGAGCCCGAACAAGCGGCTTCTGCAGTGCAAGCACCAGAAACAATGCTACCTCTAGGCGTTATGGTACCGGATATCCCAGCTCCGCCAATAATGGCCGCTCAAAATGCAGAGCAAGCAATGGATCCCCAGAATAATGCCGGAGGCTACCCAAACCGCCAGCAGCAACAGAGAAATTTTGGAAACAATGGCAATAATAACAACAATAACAGAAAGCAGCAATTCCAAAACAACAACAACAACAATAACAATAATAACAACAGATATAACAATAACAACCAAAATCAAAACCGCAACAAAAACAATAGATATCGCCCTTATGTAGAGGAAATTTCCCCAGAAGATATCCCCAAAATAGACAAAGAATCCATAGATAAAGCTCGCAAAGAATGGGCTACTTTACGTGCCATAAATATGCCTGAGCTTCAGGCTCTAGCTAGGGACCTTAACCTGCCAGATATCAAGGTTATGCGCAAGCAAGCCATAATCTACCGCATTCTAGAAGCAAAAGCCGCCACCGAAGAAGGAATGCCCATTTACTCGGAAGGAGTTTTGGAAATAATAAACGAAGGTTATGGCTTTTTGCGAAATTCAGACCACAACTATTTATCCGGTCAAGATGACATTTATGTTAGCCCAACTTTAATCAGATTCTATGAACTCAAAACCGGTGATACCATAACCGGGCAGGTTCGTGCCCCAAAAGAAAAAGAGAAATATTTTGCCCTCACCTGCATAGAAACAATAAACTACAAGGAACCTGAACACGCCAAAAAGCGCGTTGCCTTTGAGCATTTAACTCCTTTGCATCCATTCCAGAGAATAAATTTGGAATACGAGACAAATGAGCTTTCAACCAGAATAATGAACCTGTTCACGCCCATAGGCAAAGGGCAGCGCGGAGTGATACTTGCGCCACCGCGCACGGGCAAAACAGTTCTTTTGCAGCATATTGCAAATGCCATAAGCAAAAACCACCCAGAAATAAAATTGATGGTTTTGCTGATAGACGAACGCCCCGAAGAAGTCACCGATATGCGCAGAAATGTAAAGGGCGAAGTTTTGGCTTCAACATTTGATGAACCACCAGAACGCCACACCCAAGTTGCAGATATGGTTTTGGAAAAAGCCAAAAGGCTTGTTGAGCAAGGCGATGATGTGGTTATACTTTTAGATTCCATAACCCGCTTTGCAAGGGCAAACAACGTGGTTATTCCCCATTCCGGCAAAATTCTCTCCGGTGGTGTGGATGCCATGGCAATGCAAAGGCCAAAGCGCTTTTTTGGAGCTGCCCGCAAAATTGAGTTTGGCGGCTCCTTAACCATCATAGGCACCGCTTTAATAGAAACCGGAAGCCGCATGGACGAGGTTATATTTGAAGAATTCAAAGGCACCGGCAACATGGAACTAGTGCTAGACCGCCGCATAGCCGAAAAACGTATATGGCCAGCCATAGATATATTCAAATCTGGAACGCGCAAAGAAGAGCTTTTAATCTCCGAAGCCGAGCTTCGCCATGTTTGGATTTTGCGCAGATTCTTGCAAGACCACACTCCTGTTGAAATTATGGAGCAGCTCCAAAAACAGATGAAAAACCACAAGAACAACGAAACCTTCTTGGCTGCCATGAAGGAGTAAATAAATTTATGCACTCTTCTGCCAAAAACATATTTTTTATAGGTGTCGGCAATATGGGCAGCGCAATTTTGAATGCTCTTGCAGAAAGCGGCTATCCGGTTAGTGCTGTGTTTTTTTATGAGCCAGACGATGAGAAGGCAAATAAAACCGCAGAAAAAAGCAAAGCCACAAGGTTAGCTTCCATAATTGAGGGTTTTTCAAAGGCAGATATAGTATTTTTGTGCATAAAGCCGCAAACTTTCGCAAAAATTTCTGCCTCTATATGCAAAGATATTGAAACTTCTGGCAAAGAACCCATCGTAGTTTCCATAATGGCAGGGGTGACGCTTGCCTCTTTGCGTTCAGCTTTAAAAATAAAGGACATTGTCCGCACCATGCCAAACATTGCCGTCACTGTGAAAAAAGGAACGGTTGCCATAGCAGAAGAAGGAATTGAAGAAAGCGTGCTGCAAACGGTTGAATTTTTATTCTCTACATGCGCAAATACCACCAGAGTTTTTGAAAATCAAATTAATGCTGTAACAGGGCTTTCTGGCAGCGGTCCAGCCTTTGTTTTCCAATTTGTAGAAGCACTGGCAATGGGCGGCGTTAAAATAGGTTTGCCCTACGATGTGGCAATGGAACTGGCTTTATCCACAATGGAAGGTTCAATAGAAATGTTAAGAAACTATAAATCAAATCCTGGAGAACTAACGGCAAACGTATGCAGCCCGGCTGGAACAACTATCGCTGGAATACAAGAACTTGAGAATAGGGCTTTTAGGGGAGCGGTTATGGCTGCGGTTGAAGCGGCTGCAAAACGTTCTGCGGAGCTGGGGAGGTGAGCATGCCATTTGCATTTATATTTGTATTCTTTTTATTCTCAACACTATTTGCAGACGAACCACCTAGCCTTGGGCATTTGGCTATGTGCTCTGGTGTTAAGCAATGCCTTAATCATGATTTTCCAGACTGCACCGCAGAAGAAAAAAAGCCAAACCCCGATATTAAATACACCACCGAGTTTTGCGCTCCTTATTTAGAACTTAAACAAAGAGGCTTAAAAACAGACGACCCAAGAGCAGCTGATATGTATCGTTATATGGGTCGTCAATACAGGGTTATCTACAAACTTAAAGGTAAACTTCCAGTTTCAAAAGAAATGATGATTTATCTTTTTGACAATATAGATTTCACCGCGCAGTTGGTTAATGCCTATAGAAAAACAAAATATACCATAAGATACGATAGCCCAGACAGAAAAAATTTCAGTGGCGATAACGGCGATAATCTGTTTGGCAGTTTTGTTTGGCTATTGAATGACAGCGCAGGCAGGGAGCCTGGAATGCATCACGTATTTTTTGGCAGAGGGAGAACAAAAATTCTGGCTTGGAGGCTGCATGGAACTGCCACCGCTATTTTAGATTTGAAAGAAATAAACAAAGATACTGTATCTTATGAATTTCGTTCCATTGTTTCGCCAAACGGCGCGGTACTTAATTCCATTATGAACCTTGGGGTTTTCAACAAGGTTGTCAACGGGAAAATAAAGGAAATAGTGGATAACATAGAGGGTGCTGCAAGGGAATTCGCAAAGGGAAATCGCAAGCCAATTTTAAATTATGCTCCATTTAAAGGCGATACATGGAGAAAGAACCTATTGGAATTTGATGCAGTTGTGAATGACAAGAAATCGCCATAATCAAAATGGCCTCAACACCCAACATAAAAACTAGTCGCAGATTTGGGCAGAATTTTTTAGATACAGAAATGTCTAAAAAAATTGCAGACGATTTGCCTTGTTGCCCACAAGACTGCATTTTGGAAGTGGGAGCCGGGCACGGAGCCTTAACGCAGTGGCTGCTCTCAAAATGCTCAAACTTAACCGCTGTGGAAATAGAGAATTTCTGCATTCCAAAATTGAGGGAGAAATTCAAAAACCATAAAAATTTCAACCTCATCCATCAAAATTTTTTGCAGTTTGAAATTGAAAAGTGGGTTTGCGAACATCCCAATTCTTGGATCGCTGGCAACTTGCCATATAATATGGCAACTGCAATAATCACGCATATATTGCCGCACATATCAAAAACAAAAGGCTGCATGTTTATGACTCAGGCAGAAGTCGCAGAGCGCATTGCGGCAAAAGCTGGAACAAAAAGCTACGGAAGCCTTTCGGTATTTTGCGCCTGCTATGCAAACAGCCGCATAGCAAGGCTTATAAGCCCAGAGCATTTTAGCCCAAGGCCAAAAGTGAACAGCGCAACCATTATGTTTGAGCCTTTGGAAAAACCTATAAACACCGATGAAAAGTTTTTTGAATTTATCAAGGCTGCATTTTCGCAAAAGAGAAAAACGCTGGCAAATTCTTTGCTTGCGTTTTGCGATAAAGGAAAAACTTTAGGCATACTCAAAGATTTGCACTTTAGCCAAAACACAAGGGCAGAAGAGCTACCCCTAAATGCCTTTGTTGAAATATATTCCAGGTTATAGAATTTCTACCTTACCTTTTATGTCCTTTGCTTTTTTCCTTGAATCTCGCATAGAAACCTGCAAAAATCCCATTTGTTTTGGGTTAGATCCTGTTCTCTCGCTAATTCCAGCGGAGGCAAGTTCGCCAGAAGATAAAATTCGCAAATTTTATTTTGATATTTTGGAGGAATTTTTAAAACGAAACATAAAGCCTGCTGTTGTGAAGCCCAATAGCGCGTACTATGAATGTGTGAGCATTTTAGCTATGCAGGTTTTGGCAGAGATAATAGCGACATATCGCAAAGAAGGAATACCTGTGATTTTAGATGCAAAAAGAGGAGATATTGGCAAATCAAGCGAGGCTTATTCAAAAGCCGCTTTTGATGTTTATGGGGCAAATGCCGTGACCGTTAACCCCTGGATGGGTGGCGATTCGGTTAAACCTTTTTTAAGAGAGGAAAACGGAGTTTACGTTTTGCTTAGAACTTCAAACAAAGGTGCAGAGGATTTTCAAGATATGGGACTTGTTAAAGCCGTTGCAAAAAAAATCCTTGAATGGGATAATGGCAGCATTGGGGCGGTTGTGGGTGCAACAAATACACGCGAACTTGCAGAAATAGCAAATTTTATATCTGCACAAAAAAGAGAAATTCCATTTTTGATTCCTGGTGTTTCCATTCCGGGCGTACCAGGGGGGCAAGGTGGGGATGCAAAAGCGGTTATGGGTGCATTGCGCGAAGGCGGTTTTAAGAGAAATATTCACGTTCTCAACAGTTCCAGCGGGCTTTCTTATGCTTGGCAGGCAGGCGGCAGCCCCAGCAATTATGCCTGCGCCTGTGCAGATGCTTTGGAGAGGCTTGTGGAGAATATATGATACGATATACGAGAGAGGTTCTAAATAAGATTGAGCGGCAGAATTTTTTTAAGATGCCTTTGCGCAGAACTATTGTTTTGTTTTCTGTTTTATTTTTTGTTGTGATAGCTTTTGGCAGTTCCTTGGCATATTATTTTGTTATGCGTAAAGTTTTAAGCGAAAACTCAATGAAAGAACTCAAGCTAACTATGAACATAAGGCGTACATTAATAAAAGCAAAGTTAGACAAAGAAATTTTGTTAATAAAAGTTTTTGCCAATGCTACTCCTGTAAGAAATTACTTTTTAAATCCGAGCGATGAATATTTAAAAAAGGAATATTTTACCATACTCAATGAGCATAAAGAATATTTTCAAAACAAAATGATAAGCTGGATAAACATTAAGGATTCGAACTACTATGTAAATGAGCAATTTATGGAAAAATTCGATTCTTCCAATCCAAATCATTCCTGGTTTTTTGAAACATTAAAATATGAAAACCCGCCGCTTATAAAAGTGGATTTTGATTATTTGGTTCGTCAAATTTATGATTTATATATAAACTACCCCATTTATTATGAAGACAAAGCCATAGGTGTTGTAAGTAGCAGATATTCCCTTTTTGAATTTATAACTAATCTCAATTTGCCAGAAAATTTTTATGTTTTTGGCGAAGACGGAGTTATTATAGGTGCGGCAAACGAAAAAATTGCCCAAGAAAAAAAAACTATAATGGATCTGTTTGGTTCAGCAGGCGAGGATGTATATAAAAAATCTTTGAGTTTAGGCAAAGATTCAAGTGAAATATTATATTTTAGCAAAAATCATTATTCCATAAGCAAGGTTGGAGGCATGAATTTGTTTTTGATGTCGGATAATGAAATAAATATAAAAACTATAATTCATGAGAAAGCGAGCATAGTGCTTTTAGCTTTGTTATTGCTTATGGCTTTGTCTTTTATTATTTTCAATATGTTTATATTGCATATATTAAAGCCAATGAATAAGAATATGCAAGTTTATATAGAATCCAGCCTTTTAGACGAACTGACTAAGATTCCCAATAGAAGATTTTTCAATATGAGAATAGAAGACGAATGGAGCAGAGCAACAAGGGAACAATATCCTGTAAGTTTTTTGATGCTGGATTTGGATAAATTCAAAAAATATAATGATACCTATGGGCATTTGGAGGGAGATATTCTTTTGCAAGAATCAGCGCAAATATTTACCGATTGTTTAAGCAGAGCCTCTGATTTTGTGGCAAGGATTGGCGGCGAAGAATTTTGCATTGTTCTGGCAAACACAAAAATAGAAGGCGCAAGGAAAATAGCTGAAGAAGTGAGAGGATCTATGGCAAAATCGGGCAAAATCACCGTAAGCATAGGCCTTGTTTGCGAAATCCCAAAAGTTGGCAGTGATTATAAGAACTTTATTGAATTTGCAGATCAAAAATTGTATGAAGCAAAGAATACGGGAAGGAACAAGGTGGTGGGATAAATTACTGAGCCAAAATTCATAGGAATATGAATCTGCTTTTGAAGGTTTAGCCAGACTATAAGTAATATGCGGTTTAAAATTAGAGAAATAATTTATGGCATTTAGCTCTGCTTCGCTCATTTTGAATTTTTGTAGGGTGGTGTGTAGATTCATATTCTAAAGGAAAGATAGTAAATTTTTCTAACTTCACAAAAATCACCTCAAATACCTATACAAACTAGCAACGCTAACCCCAAGCATTTTGGCAACATCTTTCTTGCGAACCCCACTGCCAAGCATACCCAGCAACCTCTCTTTTGACATATCCAATTTTTGCATAGACTTCTGCGTTCCCTTTGGTCTCCCAAGTTTTTTTCCCCTCCGCTTTGATTCTCGTCAAAGACAAGCCCAAACACAACCGCCAATACTTTGCTTGGAATGTCAATGCCCAATTTATAGTTTTCCTTGATAGTCCAAACTTGACATTCTTTATTTAGGCAAAGGCTTAAAATGTTCATTATCTCCAACATATTTCGCCCAAGCCGAGAAATTTCCGTTGCGATTATCACATCGCCTTTGCGTATCTTTTTGAGCAAAAGGCTCAATTTCCGCTTTTTAAGGTCTTTTTACCCGAATAAATAAAAACGACCATATATAGATGCCTTACCAAGTGTCGGTTATACTTATTTGCGAGGAAATTTGCTCGGTTACCCATTTTTCAATAGGAAAACCCTGTTTTTACCTGCTAAAATATAAAAGCCCAAAAATAAACACTTTACCAAGTGGCAGTTATCCTTATTTGAGCGAAATTCGCCACTTCAAACCGCCCATTTTCAACATTTAAGCCGTATCCATTAGAACGCCCATCTACAAAATCTTTAACAAATGACGGCTATACTTATTTGGTGGGCTGTTGATACCCTTACATAGCCGTATATCATTGGGGAAAGATAGGAAAAATGGCGTTTCTCAAAAAACCACCCTTTTTTGATACACCTTAAATGTAGAAAAAATGGCGTTTTTTGTAAGGATTTTAGGGTAAAAGTTTTTCTCAATAAAGGGTGGTTTTTTGATATGCGAGTAAAGCCGAAAATCGGGTAAAACAGAGTAGGTAAGAAATTAAACATAGGAGGCATTATGCCGAATTTCTACTGCAAACATTGCGGAACAAAAAACGCAAGCGTTCAGGCTCTTGTTATGAATCCTTGCACCAAAAGCCCGTCTAGGAAGCACGAGCTTTACGAAGGCTCGGAAAAAAGCACATACATTTGCAAGTATTGTGGCGTAAAGAATAACAACTTTCAGGCACTTGTGATGAACTCGTGTTCCAAAAGTCCGTCTAATCACCACGAGGCGGCGTTGTAGCCACAAGGAGGGAATAATTATGGAAAACGTTTTAACTGCTTGGATTTGGATACCTATCATTGTGGCTGCAAGTTTAGTGGGGGGTTCATTACTACTTACTGATTTTGGGAAAAAACTAAAAGATAAGAAACTTGGAATTATAGGTTTAGCTGGTTCAGGTAAAACTACGCTTGCTGAATACTTGAAGAATAATTGCATTCCCGAAGAAACCTCTCAAACATTGTTTGCAAAAGATTATGAGAGTAAAACCTTGGAAAGTTTAGGAATAAAAATTGCTGTCACTGATAGCAAATCTAACCATACAAAACACGATTATGAGCAAGAAAAAGAATTGTTGCTTGCCAGCGATATTATACTTTACCTTTTTGATATTAGCAAACTTTTTCCGGCAACGGAAGAGAATGGATATTTTAAAAGGACAAGAAAAGAAATTGAAGTTTATCAACAAAAACTTAAACAAACCGAATCTAAAGAAAAAATATTTATCGCATTAGGAACGCACGCGGATAAAATAGATGACTTAGGATTAACTCAAAACGAATTTGACTCGCAATTTGCAACTATCCGAGAAAATCT
>Ga0268262_10000193_pt1 | contig 80353 bp, 48 predicted proteins | sample TergutNc150P3_FD_190354 | JGI IMG/M metagenome (GOLD analysis project Ga0268262, IMG submission 190354) | Nasutitermes corniger P3 segment gut microbial community from laboratory colony in Florida, USA - Nc150 P3 (SPAdes) (version 2) | ecosystem: Host-associated > Arthropoda: Insects >...
TCTGCTACGACTTGGACGCTTCTCTCTATCAGAATAGTTCGGACGTTCCGGACGCTCTTCTCTGCTACGACTTGGACGCTTCTCTCTATCAGAATAGTTTGACCGTTCCGGACGCTCTTCTCTGCTACGACTTGGACGCTTCTCTCTATCAGAATAGTTTGACCGTTCCGGACGCTTTTCTCTTCCGCCTTCTGCCTTCTGCCTTCTTTCCCCTCTTACTTCCGTTTTTTGATTACTGTCTTCCGACTTTCTAAAACTTCTTGGTTTTCTTCTCTCCTCCATATTATTGAAATTATTTATGCAATGCAAGTATGTTTTTATATTGATGATGTGAATTAGAGTTCTATGATTAGAACTTTTGTAAACGAGCGCAAAGATAGAAAATTTTACCCAATAGAAATTTAAATAATTTATTGCCTTTGCACCCTATCAATAAATCCATATTTTTGCAAAAAAAAATGACCATTAATCCCCAAATTGAAGATTCATGGAAAGCAGCACTCGGCGAGGCTTTTTCAGCTCCTTATTTTGCGCAGTTGAAGGCGTTTTTAATTGAAGAAAAGAAACAACATACGGTTTTTCCACCCGGAAATTTAATCTTTAATGCCTTTAATCTTACGCCGTTTTATGAGGTGAAAGTAGTGATTTTAGGACAAGACCCGTATCACGATTTCGGACAGGCGCACGGGTTGTGTTTTTCGGTGCCTGATGGTGTGCCGCACCCGAAATCGTTGATTAACATTTTTAAAGAACTTCATGACGATGTAGGCGTTGCTGTACCTGTAAGCGGAAATCTAACCCGCTGGGCAACACAAGGTGTGTTTTTGCTCAATGCCACACTCACTGTTCGGGCGCACCAAGCCGGCTCACATCAAAACCACGGATGGGAGCAGTTTACTGATGCTGTGATCCAACAACTTTCGCAAAAACGGGAAGGGTTAGTATTTCTATTGTGGGGAAACTATGCCCGCGCCAAAGCAGCGCTCATTGACAGAACAAAGCATTATATTTTGGAAACGGTACACCCTTCCCCATTATCTGCGCACGCCGGATTTTTTGGATGTAAACATTTCTCCAAAACAAACGCAATATTAAAAGAATTAGGAAAAAAAGAGATTAATTGGTAAAAAAAGATAAATATGAATAGTACGAAATTAAAAATAGTTTTAGCAGTTGCAACGCTTTTGTTCACTGTATCGTGTGGCGCATACTACAGAATGATCACTGTTTTGGATAAAAACGGAAATGTGCAACGCGAGATTTATGCGCACGGAAATAAAGAAAGAACAACCGATCTTTTTACAAAGAATCCATTTCTGTTTGAAGTAGATACTACCTGGAATATGCACTGTCTTGATTCGGTAATTCACTATAATTTTTTTGGTGAAGAAAAAGAGCTAAATGTGAAAATCAGTAAACAAACGAAATATCTTGAACAATTTACACAAGATATCTATACTCATAAAAATGAACGTTCGCTTGCTGTTCCCGAAGAATTTCTATTGATAAAAAGAGGCTTGCTTTTTACAAGATATGTATTTAAAGCCAAATATCATAAATTTGAATATCATCCAGATGTTTCTGTTGATAATTATCTAAGTAAAGAAGAACAAATGCTTTGGACACAGGGAGATATGAGCAGTTACAACCTGATGAACGGCTCCGAAATGAGTGATTATCTCAATAATATTAAAAGTAAATTTATGAGATGGTATGGACGTAATCTCTTTGAAGTCAGCTTTAAATGTATTAATAAACTGAATGATAAGTATGATTTGGATAAGGACAAAGAAAAAATCTATAAGCAGGTCATAGATCTTATAGACGATGATCTTACTAAGATTGATCCGGGATTTGTTTGTAGTGTTTTGGACTCTCATTACAAAACAACCTATTTTTCAAAATTATACAGAATCAATAATCTCATTTTAGATGATGATTTTGACCGAACGGTTGCTATTGAAGCGCAGGTTCCTGATGTGGTAAGTTATGAACTTGTAATATCCGGTAGCATCTTGCAAACCAACGCGCCCATTGTGAATGCAGACACTCTGATATGGAAAGTGGACGGTATGCGGTTACTGTTTGATGATTTTATACTTACGGCAGAATACCGCACCCTAAATCGCCGGGCATTATGGATTACCGGATTGTTAATACTTGTTGCCGTTTGTGGTGGCGCCGTATTGTTGGTAAAGAGGAGATGACCAAAAGGGTTATTGGTAAAATTTTACATTTATTCTTTTCTTTTGTAACATTTGTAGTTTGTATTTAATGTTTTTTTTTTACTTTTGCCTACTTTTATTTTAAACATAAAAAGTTTTGATAATTTCTTTCAAAAAATAAAAATTCACCAAATCAATTATTATGAAACGTAAACAATTTTTTTTAGTCCCCATTATTGCATTTGCCATTTTTTTGCTTTTTAATTATTCCACATGTTTTTGTCCTTGTTCATGTATTTCCTATGACACTGACATTCAACCTTGTAAATGGGATTCTATATCATCTCCAAATGATGACATATTAGAAATAGATACTGTTGTAATAGCAGAAACGAACAACATAGATACGAGTAAACCGATAATTGATTCACTTATCATTGTACGTGGTCGCATAGAGATTCCTGCGATAAAGGATCTAAATTGGTTCATTCAACACAAATATTATGTAATGGAGTATGATACAGGACAACGTCATTCAGTTTGGGTGGCTTATGTGTTTGATTCAATTTACAATCTAAAAAATGTAAAACGTTCTGATGCATGGGGTTTTGACCCTATTATTCCTCAACGATATCAATGTCTCAATAGCGTAAGACAAACATTCAATGAATTTGGCTACGATCGTGGGCATTTGTGTGCTTCAGAAGATCGTGTTTTTAATCTTACTGCCAATGAGGAAACTTTTTACTATACCAATATGAGTCCTCAGTTGAGTTGGTTTAATCAACAAATATGGAAAAATTTTGAAGAAAAGGTAAGAAAGTGGGCACAGGCAGATGATTGTGATACGATGTATGTAGTAACCGGCGGGGCTATAAATCCTGGTGTGGAAGTCATTGGAAAGTTAGAAACGCGCAACAATGTTACCATTCCTAAATACTATTTTAAAGCGCTTGTAAAACGTCAAGGAGATTCATTTGAAGGTATAGCAATTTGGCTCGAAAATAAAAAGTATGAAAGTGCAAAAGTGTCGTATGAGTATATGATTACTATTCGTGAATTGGAAGAAAAAACAGGGATCAATTTCTTCCCGAATTTGAAATATGCACTTCCTGATAATCCTAACCTCGAAGATGAGGTTGAGACTAGACGGGATACTTCAAAATGGCCCTTGTAAAATGCTGTGTTCTATGTGTTTCTGTGCTGAATGTTTTTTCAACACAGAGTACATAGAGTTTAAACATTAAAGAACACTATTAACCAAATTTTTTTTTAAATAAAAAAAATTACTTCATCGCCTTTCTCATCGTTTCGGGAAGTACACAGGAAAGAGTGGTTGTGAAGAAGTTGATTAAGATGTAAGTCAAGGGCTAACTATCTTTGCCTATTTTCATTGTGAGTTTTCTTAGCCACGCTGCCCACTCTTTTGGGGTTTTGGAGGCATCGAAAGTAGTATAAGAGATTGGATCTCCAAAAGTTACCGTGAAATTATTTCCTTTTTGCTTCACCATCTCATCGGGTAAAAGAATCATTTCCAAATTGGTTTTAATTCTTAATCGTTTGCGCCAATTGGCAATACGATAAAACCGTTCACTGTTTTTACCCTCAAAATAAGCAGGTATAATATCTCGCTGATATTCTTTGGCTTTTTGAATAATGGTTTTCTTCCATTCCAAATCCTGAATTTTGCCTTTAATTTTACGGGAGCATAATCCGGCGGGGAAATAGAGTATTAAATCGTTGGAAGAAAATGCGTTATCAAGTTGCATAGCGGCTTCAAAACTATTTTTTCCGTGTTTATTAATGGGAATAAAAATGCCGTGCATAGGTGTAATTGCCATTAACAGGTCATTGACGGGAAATTTGATGTCGCTACGATATTTTCCGATAAGCGAAATTAAGGCAAGCCCGTCAATACCGCCCAGCGGGTGGTTCGATGTTACAATATATCTCCCCTCTTTGGGAATCTTTTCTTCGTTCATAACAGAAACATGAGCCTGTGCAAACTCTTCCAATGTATATTTTGCAAACTCTATAGCGCTATCGTGTTCATGTTTTGCCAAAAATTCGTTCATCTCATCTTGATGGATAAGTTTCTCAATCCACCGCACTACAAAACGGGGCAACCGTTTTGCCAATTTTTTATTCTTAGAAGCAATCGTCTGTTTAACATCAACTTGTAAAGCGTTCATGTCTTTTATTTTTGGGATAACCACGACTGAGGATCAAGATGGGTAAACTCTTTCAGGATTTCGAAGTGTAATTCGTAGGTGTCTCTGCCCATAGTTTTTCCAACGGTACCAATATTTTGCTTGATAGAGACTTTGTCCTCTTTTTTCACGGAAACGGTTGCCAATCCCTGATACACGCTGATATATTCTCCGTGCCTGATAATAATTACCTTACCGGCGCTGCCCATATCCAAAATGCCATACACCACGCCATCGAAGACAGTGCGTACCTGTGTGTTAGGCTCTACTAATATATCAATGCCGTTACTTTCCATCAGTACGGAGGGGACGTCGGGGTTTTTGTATTTTCCAAAACTGATAACAGTAGTGCCTTTTACTACGGGCCACGGCAATTTTCCTTTATTGCCGGCAAAAGAGTTTCCGGTAACTTTCTCTTCTGGAGTATATTCAAGCACAGTGGAGGAGGGCTTTTTTTCCGAAGAGGTTCCGGCGGTGGTTTTATTCTTTTCCGCCTTCTTTTTGTTAGCCGCTAAAATCTCTTGCTCAATTGCCTTCTTAATGGCAGATTCTATCTCTTTCTGTTTTAATTGTTTGGATTTCAAATCGTTTACCAACTGTTTCTCCTTCTTCTTTAATTCGTCCAATGTTTTGTTTTTCGAGGTTTTATCTTTTTCCAACGACTTAATTTCGCTCTCTTTACTTTCCAGCAATGTCAGTTTGGTTTCTTTAATGCTTAATATTTCGGCATTTTTTATTGCAATTTCCTGTTGGGTTTTTTTAATTTCATCTGTTTGATTTTTAACACTTTCTGAAAAATTAGAATAAAATCTCAAACGGCGATACATTTGGGTAAAATCATCGGCTGAAAGTAAAAAAGTAATCTTGTCAATCAATCTTCTGTTTTTAAAAGCTAAATAAACTACCCGTTCATAATCAGCCTTCATATTTTCGAGTTTTTTGTCCAAACTTTTTGAAAGTTTTACATTTAAGTCTAATTCTATTTCAAAATTAAAGATTTGTGTATTGAGTTCGGTAATCAACTTTTCGCGGTTATTGATCTGCTTTCTTAGCAGCGCAATTTGTTGTAAGGAAGTATTTTCCTTTTTTTGTGTTTCTTGTAAAAGTCGTTTTGTATCAGCAATTTCCGATTCTAATTTTTTCTTATTGGCTTTGAGTTGGTCGCTGGATTGTGCGTTGCAATGGAGGGTAATAACCGTGCAGATAATCAGAAAAATCCATTTAGGGAAGTGCATCACTTTTTCAAAAATTGAAGGTGCAAAAATACATAAAAATGTGTAAGTATTCCCGTTTACAGAACTTCAAATCACGCGCTTTATCAATTGGAAAATTGGCGTTAAAGTGTCGCATTGTCAAAGTCAGCAGTCTATGCAATTGTATTTTAAACTTATTTCTTTCTTATCACTCGCTTCATCACTAACTCTTTTTGCGCCCACGGGGAGTAGCGTGCCGAAGGCATATCAATGGTAATGATTTCACTTTCCTCGTCTCTGTATTCATTGAAATAATAATGCATCGCCATAGCGATTGCCGCTAACTTTTCACTGTCCAATGCTTTGTTCGTTTCCTTTTTATCTTCATCTTTTATTTCTTGTTTTTGTGTTCCGTGAACTTTGGATTTCGACAGTTTTACATTCCCAATTTTGCCGAAAATTTTCATCATAATATAAATGATAAATAAGGCGCCAAAAACTACCGACATGGCTATGACTGACAATGCTAACCCACTTGGGTCATTTTTTTTCATTTTATCCGACTTTGTCTCAGCTATTTCGTGGTTATTAGTTGAACCGGGGGTAAAATGCGTTAAAAATGTTTTTTCATAAACAATATGACCATCCTCGTTTTTTTCACATCCATAATCATAACGATAGCCGTAAGAATGTGAGGAAGGGCGGAGTTCATCCGGAAAATCAAAAATATCAATTAATTTTTTGCCGTTAGAATTAATCAACGCTACATAATTTGAAGACCCTTCATCTCTTGGGTCAAAATTGGTATGGAAAGGTCCGTATGTAGGTTTGTTATCCAAATAGAATATAAGAAATCCCCGTTGCGGAATGATGGTCATAGGGTCTCCTTTCGGAATACGGTACCATTTTTTAGAAATTATTCCTTGTGCTAATCCGGCAGTATCGTTGGTTAAGTAACATTCTGCAATATTAACTTTGTTATAAGAAGTGTTGAAAATCTCGATCCAGGGCACGTGACGTCCATACTCATCCGCAAGGTTGGGTTCATCTTCAAAATTGATAAACATTTCGTTAATACGAAGGTCGGTGATTTGCTGGGCAGAGAGGCAGAAAGCAGAAAGCAGAAAGCAGAAAAGGAAAAATGATGTGAGGATGAGATGATTTGATTTTTGAATTTTAAACATTGAACATTGAATTTTAAACATTAAACTTTAAATCTTAAATCTTAAATCTTTATAACGGCAGGTTGTCGTGTTTTTTTGCAGGATTTTCCAAGCGTTTGTTTTTCAGTGATTCTAAGGCACGTATCACACGGAAGCGGGTATTTCGCGGTTCAATCACATCGTCAATATAGCCGTATTTTGCTGCTATATATGGATTTGCAAATGCGTCTCGGTATTCGGCTTCTTTTTCTGCAATAAATTCGGCTTGTTTCTCTTTGTCTTCAATAGCCGCAGTTTCTCTTCCCATCAGAATTTCCACAGCGCCTTTTTCGCCCATAACGGCAATTTCGGCGGTAGGCCATGCATAGTTAATATCTCCGCGCAAGTGTTTGGAACTCATCACGCAATAAGCGCCGCCATAGTTTTTTCTAAGGATAACCGTAACTTTTGGAACGGTAGCCTCGCCGAAAGCGTACAGGAGTTTTGCGCCGTGAAGAATCAACGCGCCATACTCCTGTTGTGTGCCGGGCAAAAAACCGGGAACATCTACCAAAGTAACCAACGGAATGTTGAAAGCATCGCAGAAACGAATAAAACGTGCCCCTTTTCTGGAAGAGTTAATGTCTAAAACACCTGCCAGATATTTGGGCTGGTTGGCAACAATTCCCACCGACATTCCGTTGAAACGTGCAAAACCTACCATGATGTTCTTTGCATAATTCTCATGTATTTCAAAAAATTCAGCATCATCAACAATACTCAAAATAACATCTTTAACGTCGTAAGGTTTGTTAGGATTGTCAGGAATAATTTGATTTAAGGCATCTTCCAAACGGTTAATAGGGTCTTTTGTGGTTCTAAACGGAGGTTCTTCCATATTGTTAGAGGGAATGTAACTCAATAGTTTACGAATTTGCGCAATTCCAATCTCTTCGTTGTCCACAGCAAAATGGGCAACACCTGATTTGGTGGAATGCACGCTTGCCCCGCCCAAATCTTCAACTGTAACATCTTCATTAGTAACTGTTTTTACTACTTTTGGACCAGTAACAAACATATAACTGATGTTTTTCACCATCATAATAAAATCGGTAAGGGCAGGCGAATAAACAGCGCCACCGGCACAAGGACCAAAGATGGCTGATATCTGCGGAATTACGCCTGATGCTAAGATATTGCGCTGAAAGATTTCGGAGTATCCTGCCAAACTGTTTACCCCTTCCTGAATACGTGCACCGCCGGAGTCGTTAAATCCAATGACCGGCGCACCCATCTTCATGGCTTGATCCAACACTTTACAAATTTTGTTGGACACGGTTTCCGAAAGTGATCCACCGAATGTGGTAAAATCTTGAGAATAAACAAATACCAACCTCCCTTCTACTGTACCATATCCGGTGACTACACCATCAGACAGATACTTCTCTTTTTCCAATCCGAAGTTGGTGCAGCGATGGGTAACAAACATATCGAACTCTTCAAAACTGCCTTCATCTAAAAACATAAGGATTCGTTCGCGTGCGGTGAACTTACCTTGAGCATGTTGTTTTTCAATACGTTTTTCACCGCCCCCCAAACGTGCGGTCTCCCGCAACTTTAAGAGCTCGTTAATCTTTTCTTGCATTGTCATAATATACTGATGTTTAATTTAATATATGTTTTTTTCTTTATTCAAACAGCGCGGCGAAGATAGTAAAAAAAGTTTTCCCTGCGCTACGTTCTTCAATACTTGGTGTTGTGCCTCTGTAAAAAAAAAAAATCTTTTTCTTATCATAAATATTTTTTTATTTTTGCCGAACTTTTATTGAAACATTTTAATTATTAATCAAAATTTATTATTTATGAAAAAATTATTACTTTCTATTGTTAGTGCGTTTTTGCTCTTTACACTTAGCGCACAGGTAACAGAAAATTTTCAAGACTACACTGTAGGCGGAAAATTAGCACAACAAGCCCAGGCGATGGGCAGAATGTACTGGACCACATGGTCGAATGCTCCCGGCGGCGGTGAAGATGGCGTAATCGGTGAACAATCCGGTAGCAAAGTTTTTGCACCCACTTATGGTGTTGACCAGGTTTTAAAATTAGGTCAAAAAACTTCCGGCGTATGGGAACTTTCCCTAAAATTGTTTGTTCCTACGGGTAAAGATGCTTATTTTAATGTAATAGCTCATTTTGTGGGAAATGGGAATGACGATGTGTGGGCTATGCAGTTTGCATGGGCTACTGATGTATCCAGTTCTCCTGTTTACACCCCCGGCGTGCTAAAACTTTATGCAGGTCAACAGACACCTCTTCCTTTTAATTTTACTCACGATACTTGGTTAAACGTTAAAATTGTTATGGATTTAGACGCTGATCATGCTGATTTTTATCTTAATAACACTTTACTTCATAGTTGGCAATATTCATTAGGTACTTTTGGCGAAGGTTGCCCAAGAGTAATTGATGTGATGGATATCTTTCCTTCATCTAATACTAATTTGTCGGTTTTCTATATGGATGACATCGTATTTGCTCCGACAGCCTCGGTTCTTTTTCAAACCGGTTTTGACGATAAACCGAACAACTCTTACGTGGCACAATCTTATCCCGATTGGTGGACTACTTGGGATAATCATCCCGGAACAACAGAAGATGCGTTGATTACAAATGCACAGTCTTTATCTGCACCTCAATCTGCCAAATGTGATGATGGTACGGATTTGGTTTTTAAAGCAGGTAACAAAACCTCAGGCGCTTATACCGTTGATTTTGACATGTACATTCCTAATGCTGTACCCGCTTACTTTAACGTATTACATACTTTTTCCGGTAGTAACAGTGAATGGGCATTAGGTGTTTATTTTAATATTCCAACATCAGGTGGTCCTCAAGGGGTTCCCGCTGGAACAAATTTTCACCAAAATGGAATTTTCACGCCGTTTACCGTCCCAAGCAATCAATGGTTCCATATTCATATTGATGTGGATTTAGATCAAGACCAAGCCAAAATATCAATTAATAACACTGACCTGACCTGGCAATTTAGTCTTGTTGAAAATGGCGGTAATGGTGTACGACAATTGGCTGCCCTTGACTTCTTCCCTATTGTTGCAACTTCGGTATTCTATATAGATAATTTTGTATATGGTATGTTGGGTGGTGGCGAAACCTTTCCTATCATGAATGTTACTCCAACTGCAATAAATGAAACGCTCCCGCTGAATGGAAGTGTTACTAAAACCATTACCGTTGCTAATACTGGTACCAGTATAGGAAATTATGACAGTTTTGCTGTATTTGATTTTGAAACGCCTACGGGAAACAGTACTTTTACGTTAACAAGATCTACGCTTACTCCTTACGGTAATGGTGGTTTAGGATTTAGCAATCTAACTGCTCCGACGCTTGTTGAACTTGCCCAAAAATTTACTGCACAACAACTATGCGATAAATTGGGTACCAAGATTACAAAGCTGTCCTATTACTTACCATCCGGACAAACTTCTCAAGGCGTAAACTCGCTCAAGTTCCGTGTTTATGGTCCGAAGTCGAATAATACCCCCGGTGAAGTTTTAGCAGAAGCCACTTTAAACAATCCTGCTGAAGATAGTTGGAGTGAAGTTACGTTATCAAATCCTGTACTAATAAACAAAAGTGAGTATTGGATATCCGTTGAATTTTTACATCAGCCCAATACTTATCCAATGGGCATTGATGCAGGTCCGCTGGTTCAAAATGCTAACTATTATAGAAGAGATAATGGCACTTGGTCAGTGTTTGCTAATACTACCTACGGTAACTATCTGATTCAAGGAACAACACAAGGTGGCGTTTTCCCTTGCTGGTTATCTCTTACAGGAGATACTTACGGCACTATTTTAGCAGGAAACACTAAAACTTTCAATGCTGTTCTTAAAGCCCCTGCAACTGCAGGTACTTATAAGGCAACCCTTCTCGTATCCACCAACGATACTGATCACCCGTTGTATGAAATACCCTGCACACTGTTGGTTGGCACTGCTTACACCGTAGAATTCATTATAAATGATTGCGAAACGACAAATCCTATCACCGGCGCTACGCTTGTTTTCAACGGACAAACCATTACCGGTACTGTAGTAAACAACGTATTCCCCGGAGAGTATGAATACAGCATCTCAAAAGATGGTTATGAAATGAAATCAGGCAAGGTAACCGTTGTAGCTGAAAATGTAATTGAAAATGTTTGTTTGATACCGTTAGGAATTAACGATATTAAACTTTACTATAATATCTATCCTAACCCTGCAACAAACAATATCACTATTCAGCGTACGGCTTCAACGTTAGCCACTATTGATATTTATAATACTATGGGTATGCACATCGCCACTTACCAAACCGATGAAATGAAATATGATATCAGTTTGGCAAACCTTGCTGCCGGTACTTACTTCATTCGCGTAGCAGAAGGAAATCTTTCAGCAGTGAAGAGTTTTATTAAAAACTAATCTGTAATTTGAGATAATTCAAAAAAAAAGAGGCTGCCCGATGTGAGCAGCCTCTTTTTTATGACTTCGTAATAAAAAAAAATTAACCCCGTTTTAAAATTTCATATATCTGCTCAATAGTTAAACCGGTATATTTACAAACATTCTCAACAGCCATTCCATCTTCTAACATTTTCACAGCCATTTCGATTTTGCTTTCTGCTTTTCCTTCTGCTTTTCCTTCTGCTTTTCCTTCTGCTTTTCCTTCTGCTAACCCTTCTGCAAATCCTTCTATTTTTGCTTCATCTTTTGCGGAAGAAAGCATACCCTGTGCTGTTAATATATCTATCTTGTTTTGGTCGTAAGCAATCAATTGTTCTTTGCTGAATGCGGCTACTCTCATATATTCCAATGCTTCTCTGGTATATTCGTTGGTAAGCAATTCTTCGGGCGCGTGTGTCGTAGTTTCGTTTATTTCGGTTAAAAAACGCAGCCACAACTCATGCAACTTGTTTTCGGCGCGGTTTTGAGAATGAAATTTTGGCAACTCTATAAAAACAAATTCTAATCCTTTAATCTGTTTTTCAGTATGCTGAATATTTACAATCTTATAGTGATGGTAATACTCATACTCCATATCAGGAGATTTCTCAAAATCATCGTTAATAAAATTTAAAGCGTAAACAGGTTGCAACAATTTTATTTTCTGCGATTTATCTAATTGTAGTACGTATGCTTTTGAAGCATTAAAAAGTACGCGGCTTTTGAAAAATTCATTCCATTGCATTTGCATTTCAACAATAAACTGCCGCCCCAATTTATCCGTGCAGCGCACATCTACAATAGAATCTTTTAATGCAGGTATTTGAGGAATCAACTCGCCTGTTTGATATTCAATGCTCTCAACTTTTCGGTCTCCTTCAAACATCAACATACTGTTAATAAGACTTATACAAAGCTCTTTGTGCTCTCCGAACACACGTTTAAAAGTTAAATCATACTTGGGATCAAGATAGGTTGCCATAGTGTTGTTTTTTTAATGAAATAGGGTGCAAATGTATAATATTTTTCAATAAAAAAAATATTTTCGCGCTACTAAGGTTAATAGGTAAAAAATAAGTTTTTTTTACCTTTAACCTTAAATCTTAAACTTTAAATCTTAAATCCAATGCCCTCCAAAAAACTATTCCTGTTAGACGCGCTGGCGCTCATTTACCGAGCCTATTACGCTATGATTCGCTCACCGCGCGTTACGAGCAAAGGACTCAACACCTCCGCAATCTTCGGCTTTACCAATACGCTGTACGAACTGCTCCGAAACGAAAACCCTACTCATATAGCAGTTTCGTTCGATACGGGAGCGCCGACTCTACGCCACGCCGAGTTTGAAGCCTATAAAGCACACAGAGAAGCCACCCCCGAAGATATTATTAAGGCTATTCCCTATATTTACAAATTGTTGGAGGCATTTAATATTCCTGTTTTGGTAAAAGACGGATACGAAGCCGACGATATCATCGGTACGCTATCCAAAAAAGCAGAAGCAGAAGGGTTTCAAGTCTATATGATGACCTCCGACAAGGATTACGGGCAGTTGGTTTCGGAAAATATTTTTATGTACAAACCCGCGAAGTTCGGTCAGAATGCAGAAGTTGTCGGCGTTAAAGAGATTTGCGAAAAATATAGCATTGAACACCCTGAAGAATTGATTGATATTCTGGGTTTGTGGGGAGATGCCTCAGATAATATTCCGGGCGTGCCCAACATCGGCGAAGTAAAAGCAAAAAAACTAATCCAACAGTTTCATTCTATCGAAAATATCTATCAGAATATTGAACAAGTAGAAAACGATAAATTGCGCCAAACACTGATGGACAATCAGGAACAGGCGTATATGTCGAAATCTTTGGCAACCATTATGTTAGATGTTCCCATTAATTACAATTTTGAGGAGATGGCACTCTGTGCCCCCAATTTCGACGCCCTGCGCGCACTGTTTCAGGAATTGGAATTTCGAGCATTGGGTAACAGAATTTTAATGGAAATGCAAGAGTTGTATGCGGAGAGCGGTGATAAGAAAACAGAAAGCAGAAAACAGAAAGTAGAAAATGTATTGGATTTGTTTGGTCAGGATGTAGCGGCGAATAATTATTCGCCTACCGAAAACAACCCGTTTAAAACATTTGGGGATACGACCCACAATTTTTTTGAATGGGCAGATAATTTTATACATAGACCCAACCAAACACTGTTCTTTGAATGGGTATATTCCAATGATGTTATTTCGGGATTTGCGTTTTCGGAAAATGGTGAGCAGGTGTATTATCATACTATTGATATGGCGTTTCTAAAAATGATTTTTGAAAACACTTGTGAAATAGTCTCATTCCAAACTAAAACTGTTTTTAAATTTTGCAGAGAAAATAAGATAGATATTAAAGCCGACGTATTCGATTTGCAAGTGGCGCACTACCTCATCCAACCGGAAATTTCTCATCAGTTGGAAAGAATTACGGAATCTTATTTGGATTATCAATTAATGAACAGTGAAAAAATAAATACACAAAAGACGCAAATTGAGGCATCTTGCGAAAAAGTGGAGGTTTTTGCACAACTTTATCCAGTTTTTAAAGAAGAGTTAGAAAAAGGTGCATTAACAAAACTGTTTTATGACATTGAGATGCCTTTAACTCAAGTGCTCGCCGATATGGAACAAAACGGCGTCAAGATTGATAAAACAATGTTGGAAGAGAGTTCACACGCCATTGCCAAAGAGATTTACGAGATAGAACAACAGATTTTTACATTGTCGGGAACTACTTTTAACATTGCCTCGCCCAAGCAGTTGGGAGAAGTTTTGTTTGAAAAACTTCGCATTATTGAAAATGCCAAATTAACCAAAAGCAAACAGTATCAAACAGGGGAGGAGATTCTTCAAAAATTGTATCACAAACATCCCGTTATTCCGCTCATTTTGGAGTGGCGCTCGCTGTCAAAACTCAAATCCACCTACATTGACGCTTTGCCGCAACTGATTGACGTTAAGACCGGAAAAATACACACTACTTTTCAACAAACGGTAACCTCCACAGGAAGGTTGAGTTCCATCAATCCCAACTTGCAAAATATTCCCATTCGCACAGAGCGTGGCAAAGAGATTCGTAAGGCGTTTGTCCCTTCATCAGAAAACAGTGTGCTGCTTTCTGCTGATTATTCGCAGGTGGAACTGCGTATTGTGGCTTCAATGGCAAACGATGAAAATATGATACGGGCTTTTCAACAGCAGGAAGATATTCACGCGGCAACGGCTTCTCACGTGTTTGGCGTACCGTTGAAAGGAGTTACCAAAGAACAGCGCCGCTATGCCAAAACCGTCAATTTCGGTATTCTGTACGGTATGTCGGCATTCGGATTGGCAGACCGACTGCATATTCCACAAGGAGAAGCCCGACAACTTATTACCGATTATAACAACAGTTTTCCAAAGATTGAGCAGTTTATGAACGAGATTGTAGCGTTTGCCCAAAAGCACGGTTATGTAGAGACATTGCTGGGTCGCCGCCGTTATATCCGCGACATCAACTCCGGCAACGGCATGTTGCGCAAGGCGGCGGAGCGCAACGCCATCAACGCCCCCATTCAAGGCACCGCCGCCGACGTGATTAAAATCGCTATGCTCCGTATTCACAAAGAATTAAAAAACAGAAATTTAAAAACCAAAATGATACTGCAAGTCCACGATGAACTCGTTTTCGACGTTCCCATAGAGGAATTGGATATCATTGCCGAAATTGTTCCTGCATTAATGAACTCCGCCCTCGAACTACAAGTACCCTTAATAGCCGATTTGAGTTTTGGGAAGAATTGGTACGAGGCGCATTGAAGTGATTAGTGGTTAGAGTTTAAATATTAGAGTTTAAGATTTAATATTTAAGATTTAAAGTTTATTTTATTTGCTTTTGCCTCTTCCTGACTTCGTTACGAGAATTTTATAAAAAACATAACTTATTTTTGTTCAAAAAAAGGGTACGCAACCCTCAAAAAATATTATATCCTAATAGGAGCGCTCCTCACTACTCCGTAGTGGGATATAAAGGAAGATGTTTTATGACGTTTTTGGGAGAGGCATTGACAAAGTTAAGAGAGAATACTTGGATATACATTTCAAAAAAAACTTATAATTAACTAAAAATGAACATTATGAAAAAAAACATCACAACCACAACCCATTACTTTAGAAAATTTTGTGACAGCAATGTACGAGAATGATCGCTTTATCAGAGAAAAATTTGCCGAAACCGACCGGCAAATCAAAGAAATAAATAAAGAGATAGGCGGAATGTCAAAATCGAACGGTGAAATTGCCGATTTGAAAGTGTTTTAATCTCATGGGCTCTTTATCACTTTCTTATACACTGTTCCCTGTTTTGTTTCAATTTTTAAAAAGTAAATCCCCGCCGATAAATGAGAAATATCCAATGTGGTGTACGGTGTGTGGTGTGTGGTGTGCAATAATAATTTTCTACCGTAAATATCAAAAATTTCAACAGTCATAATTCGTAATTCGCAATTCGTAATTGTTAATTCTCCCGTTGTTGGGTTCGGATACACCAAAATATTTTCAAATTGCTTTTCTTCAATATTCACTTCCGGAGGTTCGGTTCCGTAAAAGAAAGTTATGCCGCCTGCCCAGTTGCCCACAAGCAGGTCAGGTTTATTGTCGTTGTTCATATCGGCAACACAAGCTGCCGTGCGAATCCCTTCATTTATTCTATACGCTTTATTTTGAATAGTTTCAGTAATTTTTTCTAAACAAATAAAATCCCCATCCAAATTATTATCAATATTGGAAAAAAGAAACAGGTTGCCCTGTTCGTTTCCGCAAAGCAGTAAGGTCTCATTCTTATACCTGAATAGATGTGGGATTGAATAGCCAAAATAGGAAATATTGGGGTCTCGCACATCCACATTTCCAAAATTGGAGGTGATAAGTTGAAAATCAGGATGAGTAGATGTTCCTATATTTTGGTAATACGATAAAGTTCCTCTTCTGTTTCCCAATACCAAATCTAATGTACCATCATTATTAACATCAAAAAGTTGCGGGGTACTAAAAACGTCTGCTTTAATATTTTGGTAATTTTTTACAGGTGTTTTAAAATGGCCCCCCCCCCCTGATACCCCTGTGTTTTCAAAGAGTAGTAATGTGCCGTCGCTATTTCCGCACAAAAGGTCAATGTTACCGTCTCCTGTTAAATCGGCAAAAGTGGGATACAATGCCAGAAATCCGTATTTTTTCAACTCCCCGAAATCAGAGGTAATCCATTCAAATTTAGGAACACTATTTGTGCCAACATTTTTATAATAAGCAATGGAAGATGAATAATAAGATTTGAGGATGCCTTGATGAAAACTTGCGCTGTCGAAACATCCGTAGTTGGCAACAAACAAGTCTAAAAGTCCGTCTCCGTTCCAATCGAACAGTAGCGGAAAAGCGCCACTGCCCACATCAATCATATCTTCCTGTAAGAAAGCTTTTGTTTCTAATACATAATCTTTTAATGACTCATTATAGCGGTATCTCCACACAGAATTATGGTCTTCCGATTTAGTCAGCGACGGGTCTGAAGGAGAAACAAAGAGGTCGGGTTTTTCCGTACCCCAAAAGTTCATAGTAGAAACTGCGGGCATAGCAAAAAGATGCACAGGATGTTGTGCATTAGGAAAATTATCTGTTTGAGTAACCATCAAAGCCTCCTCCTGAGTTCCACCGTTTATTAAAAGTTTCAAACCGGGGAAATCAACATCGCCAATCACAATATCCATTAATCCGTCGTTATTAAAATCGAGTATAAAAATAGAGGAGCCAATATGTTTCGGGTTGTTTGTTTCCGATTTTTTATCACAATAAGTAAGGAGTGTTATTTCGTTGTTATCTGCGGCTTCTGAAAACTTTCCCCAGCATTCATCGGCTAATATATACTTAAAAAAGTCGTTGTTTTGTGAAATATTTTTTTGAAAATGCACATATTTACCCAGCACATAAAAATTAAGGATATCCAATTTTCCGTTTCCGGTAACATCTGCGATGCCCAAATAGTCATCGGGAGCAGCAAAAATATTGACTTCATTTCCATAGTAGTTTGAGTTCACAGGGTCGGCAACTAACTTAAAAGCAAGTTCTTGATTTGATACATTTTCAAAGACACGAATACTGCCAAGTCCGTAAGTAAAAATATCCACTTTGCCGTCCTTGTTAAAATCCTTCAAAATAGCCCAATCGTGCAGTTCAGGAAAACGATGTTTATATTCGGGTGCAAACACAAACGTTGGATTGGCGCTTGTACCTGTATTAACAAAAGGAAGGATTTTGTTTCCATGTTTTTCAAAAGCAATAAAATCGGAAACGCCGTCCAAATTCAAATCTATTTCTGAGAAAAAGAGCGAATTGGCGCCGCCCGCCCAAGGGTATAAGAGTGAATGGATGTTTTTTTTAACTTCAATTTCCTGATTTTTTGTAAAACCTAATTTGTAATAAGTGGGTTGAGCGTATAAATTGCAAAAGAGAAGCGGAAAAATGCAGAAATAGGAAAAAATTGAAAAACGGCTCATAAATCGGTGCAAATAAATATATTTTTTTCAAACTATTTTATAATTTTGTGGTCGAAATTCATTCAATTATCTACGGGCATAATCTTACTAAAGATGATTCTTCCAAAAACATATTATCTGCATCACGATGTTGTTTTCTTAGCCAAAGATTTGATTGGCAAATATCTTTTTACAAAAATTGACGGGCAACTTTCCGGCGGCATTATCACGGAAACAGAAGCATATAAAGGGACAGAAGACCGCGCTTGCCACGCTTTCGGGGGCAGACGAACGAAACGCAATGAAATGATGTATGCAACAGGCGGTGTGGCTTATGTGTATCTTTGCTACGGTATTCATCCCATGTTGAATGTAGTTACTAACCGGCAAGATGTTCCTGACGCTATCCTGATTCGCGCCATTCAGGCAACGCACGGCGAAGAACTGATGCTGAAACGCACAGGAAAACCGCAAATGAATCCGCAAGTTACAAAGGGACCCGGAAAAGTAACCAAAGCGCTGGGAATTACGCTTGCCGACAATGGTGAATCCCTTCAAAATAAACGTATTTGGATTGAGGAAAGAGAATTTGACCTAACGAATGCGAAAATCTTAAATACGCCAAGAATCGGAGTAGATTATGCAGGAGAAGATGCGCTGCTTTTGTACAGGTTTAAGTTATCTGAGTTGTAGTAATAATAAAACTTACCAAATACAGGCATCTTCCTCCATCCAACGATTTTGAGCGCGAAGGGTTTGTTCTATCACATCGCGCACGCAACCGCAACCGCCATTGACATACGAAATATATTCTACTATCTCTTTTATTTCGGTGCAGGCATCTGTCGGACAACATTTTAATCCGCAAAGTTTCATCAATTCGTAATCGGGAATATCATCGCCCATATACAAAACCTCCTCCGGGTTTATTTTATTTTTTTCAATATATGCGTTAAAACACTCCACTTTATCGTGCACTTTCAGAAAAATATCAATACCTTTAAAAGTTTGGTAGCGCAAGCGCATAGACTCGCCGATACCGCCGGAGATAATGGCAATACGGTAGCCTTTTCTCAGTGCGTATTGCATAGCGTAGCCGTCCTTAACGTTTGTGGCACGCATCTGTTCGCCGTCGGGCAACACCCAAATTTTTCCGTCAGACAGCACACCGTCAAAATCGAAAATAAATGTGGTGATTTTTTGTAGTTTTTCTCTATAATTATTCATAATTTTTAATTGTAAATTTTATGTTGGTTTCTAAAATGAGGACAAATAAACATGATTTTTTTTAACAATACACACAGATTGATAAAAATGTAAAAAAAAATATAAAGGAAAAATAAAAATGGTATTAAAAAAATGTACTTTTGCCACCGCTTGCAAAAAGCAATAGTATTCACTAAAAAAAATAATTAATCATGGACGAAGGACCTTATCCGAGTTGCAGTAAAACAAAAGTATTAATACTTCTGTAAGGAGAGGACTTTCTCAATCTCCTTATAGATTAAATTGTAAGGAGATTAAATCATGTTTAGAGAAGAATTTCAGAAAAGAACAAACGCTTTTCATCGTAATCATAAAGAAACGTTGAATGCTGCCGCACAGCCGACAAAAACGGTTAAAACAAAAACCGGAAACAAAACTAATTCAAAAAAGATACTTGAAGAGTCGCTTCGCAGAGACGGTGTACGTCAAAGATTGATATTTGCCGCTACCGCAGAGGTTGAAGACCTGTTGACAGAACTTAATACAGGTTATGACGGTATGACCGAAGAGCGTGTGGAAAATTCCCGCGATTTATTTGGAAACAACAATGTTACACACGGAAAAAAAGTATCATTGCCCAAACGTCTTGCCCAAGCATTTATTAATCCGTTTACGATTATTCTTGTCGTATTGGCGCTCATATCAACTTTTACCGATATTATATATGCCGAACCCGGAGAGGTTAACCCAATGGCAGTGATTATCATTTCAACAATGGTAATGATTTCCGGATTGCTCCGTTTTATACAGGAAACAAGAAGTGGACACGCTGCCGAAAACCTGTTGAAGATGATAAAAACCACTACCAATGTGGAACGGCAGGGGGAAGGCAAACAGGAAATCCCGCTCGGCGAAGTAGTTGTGGGCGACATTGTGCACCTCTCCGCAGGCGACATGATACCCGCCGATATGCGCATTATCAGAGCAAAAGACTTGTTCATCAGCCAGTCGGCGCTGACAGGCGAAAGCGTGGCAATTGAAAAATTCCCTGACATTGACCATCAAGAGCACGGCAATTTGACGGAAACCACCAATCTTGCGTTTATGGGTTCTAACGTGATCAGCGGTAGCGCTACAGGCGTAGTGGTGGTAACAGGAAACGGCACGATGTTCGGCGAAATGGCAAGAAGTGTAACCGAAAAACCGGTGAAAACTACCTTTGAAAAGGGTGTTAATTCGGTATCGTGGGTGTTAATTCGTTTTATGCTGGTAATGGTGCCTATTGTATTGTTCATCAACGGATTTACCAAAGGCGACTGGATGGAAGCCACATTGTTTGCTTTAGCAGTGGCAGTGGGACTGACCCCCGAAATGTTGCCTATGATTGTTACCGCCTGTTTGGCAAAAGGTGCAGTAAAAATGTCAAAAGAAAAAACGATTATCAAAAACTTAAACTCCATTCAAAATCTTGGCTCAATCAATGTTTTATGTACAGACAAAACCGGAACATTGACGCAAGACAAGGTTGTTTTGATGTATCATCTTAACATTCACGGACAGGAAGACGCCCGCGTACTGCGCCACGCTTTTCTGAACAGTTACTATCAAACAGGATTGAAAAACCTGATGGACGTTGCCATTATAGAAAGAACACATGACGAAGTTGCGACAGTGAAAGAATTGCAAGGACTGACGGAGAAGTATATAAAAGTGGACGAAATTCCCTTTGATTTTGAACGCCGCCGCATGAGCGTTGTGGTTGCCAACGGCAAAACCCAAATGATTACCAAAGGCGCTGTGGAAGAGATGTTAACTGTTTGCAGTTATGTTGAATACGAGGGGAAAGTGGTGCCTTTGACCGAAGATATAAAGAAGTATATTCTTCAAAAAGTGGAAGATTTGAATGAAGACGGTATGCGTGTCATTGCGGTGGCACACAAAACCAACCCTGCTCCTGTGGGTGCATTTTCGGTTGCCGACGAGTCGGATATGGTATTGATGGGTTATCTTGCTTTTCTTGACCCGCCGAAAGAATCTACTGCAAAAGCAATCAAGGCATTGAACGAAAACGGCGTGAGCGTGAAAGTACTCACAGGCGACAACGACAAAGTAGCACGTTGCGTTTGCCGTCAGGTAGGACTGCCCGTAAATCGCATTTTACTTGGCGCTGATGTGGATAAAATGAGCAACTACTCCCTCGGAAAAGCCGTAGAAGAAGTTGTTGTTTTTGCCAAATTATCGCCGCAACAGAAGGCGCGTGTCATTACCGCTTTGCGAAACAACGGACACAGCGTCGGCTATATGGGAGACGGCATAAATGACGCCGCAGGAATGAAAGCCTCCGATGTAGGAATTTCAGTAGATACAGCCGTTGATATTGCCAAAGAATCTGCCGATGTAATATTGTTGGAAAAAGATTTGATGGTGTTGGAAAAAGGTATCATTGAAGGCAGAAAAACCTACGGCAATATGATTAAATATATCAAGATGACGGCAAGCTCCAATTTCGGAAATATGTTCTCAGTATTGGCAGCCAGCGCATTTTTACCGTTCTTGCCGATGCTTTCTATTCATATTATCTTCCTTAATCTGATTTACGATATTTCATGTACCGCTATTCCATGGGACAATGTGGACAGAGAATTTCTCAGAGTTCCGCGAAAATGGGATGCTTCATTGGTCAGTAAATTTATGTTGTGGATTGGACCGACAAGTTCGGTGTTCGACATTACCACTTATCTTTTGATGTATTTTCTCATCTGTCCGCAATTCGTATCGGACGGACTGCTGTTCAATCAAATTGCCGAAGGTACGCTTATTCAATCGGGAATGTTCGCAGGTCTGGATATGAAAATGGTTTATATTGCGATGTTTCAAGCCGGTTGGTTTGTTGAGTCTATGTGGTCGCAAACATTGGTTATCCACATGATACGTACACCTAAAATACCGTTTATCCAAAGCCGTGCATCTTTGCCGCTTACCTTGATTACCTTTACAGGGATCGCATTCTTAACCATGATACCGTTCACCAACTTTGGCTGGTCAATTGGTTTGGCACCACTGCCAACGGTTTACTTTGCATGGTTGGTATTGACAATATTCCTGTATATGTTGCTGGCAACGGCTTTGAAAAAAATATTTATCAGAATTTACGGAGAATTATTGTAACGAATGTAAGATACTAATCGTTCAATGTCAACATAAAAAAATGTAGTAATATGGCAAAAATAAACTATCACATTCACACCGATGCCATAAAACATAATCTTATCCCTGTTGAACTTACACCTCCGCAGTCCGAACGGTTGATAAAGTTAAACCAAATTGCTATTCAACAAATGTGCGTGTTGGAAAATATTGAGAATCGAAAATTACTAAAAAATTAAAAGTATGGGAACAGAAAAAATTGACAGAAAATTCAAACGAGATACAATGTTTTTCAGATCTTTGCGTTTTTAAAAAAGTTTATAATAAAAAATGATAAAGAAAGTAGTTTATTATACAGCGCTTTGGGTTGCCAACATTCTTTTATTGGTTCATATTGCGTTGCCGCATCATCATCACGGTGAGACGAAAATCTGCTTTTTTAATTCTTGTTGTAAAGACAGTGAAGAAGAACATCATCACGAACAAGACGAAGTTCCGTCTTCAGGGAAGTGTTGCACTATTGATAATATTTATTTTTCAACAACTAACGATACGAAAATTGCTCGTTGCGACCACGAAAATTGTAGTTGCGGACAGTGGCTGCATGCAGTTGTTCCAACCGTTTTGAATACCTGCAGTTTCGTTGAAAATCCAGCGACACATTTCCGAGAGAAACCGTATATACCTCTCTTTTATGCCGCCTTTGTATCTCAATCCGTTGGATTGAGAGCGCCTCCCGTGTGCTAATTTTTTCCGTTTTTTAATCTGAACACGATTTCTATAAGATTAAAAAGATTGTCAAAAAAATCTTGACAATTCCGTAAATCTTAATAAAATCTAAGTTCAAGACAATCAATTCTAATTATAAACAGTTAAAAAATCAGCATTAAAATGAAATCTTTTAAAATATTTACAATAGCAACAGCAATCACATTAGGTCTAACGGCTTGCGGAGGCAGAAGTGCAAACCGTCATTCGCACGACCACGAAAATTGCACAGAGCACAACCACAACACCCATACCCACGCGGACGGTACGGTACATTCCGACCATGCGCCTGAACAGGAAAGTTTCACAGTGGAAGCCGACAGTGTTACGGTCAATCATAGCCACGACGGACATAGCCATAACCATTAAATCGTAAGAAAATGAAAAAATACAATATAATAATGGCAATGCTCATAGTATTTGCCGTTATGGGGTGCAACCACAAGCATTCTCACGAACATAACCACGCCCACAACGAAAGCCTGCAATTGTCGGCATACAACGCCGATTTTGAATTGTTTGCAGAGGCAACGCCCTTTGTGGTTGGCGAAACAAGCGAAATTCTCGCTCATTTTTCCCATTTGGAAAATTTTAAACCGTTGGCAGAGGGCACTGTAACGGTTAGTATGATTATCGGAACGGACGGCATTCGTCAAACACTCGAACAGCCGACACAGGCAGGGATTTATCACTTTTCCTTACAGCCGAAAACGGCAGGAACGGGCAAATTGGTATTCGACATTAAAACGTCCAAAGGCACTTCGCAAATTGTTGTCCCCAATATCACGGTTTACGATGATGAACACGAGGCACACGAAGCCGCCGCCGAAGCCGCAGTAACGAGCAGCAACGGCGCAACCTTTACCAAAGAACAAAGTTGGAAAGTGGATTTTGCCACAACCGAAGTTCGCCGTCAGCCTTTCGGACAGATTATTCGCACAACCGCGCAAATCCAACCCTCGCAAGGCGATGAACGGACAATTCCCGCCAAAGCGAGTGGCATTGTATCGTTTGCAAACAACAATGTGATTGAGGGAACAGCCGTAAGCGCAGGACAATCCCTGTTTTTTATTGACGGTAGCGGAATGGCAGATAATAATTTATCGGTGCGTTATGCCGAAGTCGAAAGCGAATACAACCGCGCCAAAACCGAGTACGAGCGCAAGCAGGAGTTGGCAAAAGTAAATATCGTTTCACAAAGCGACCTGCTGAAAGCCAAAACCGATTTTACCAATGCCGAAGCCGCATACAACAACCTGCGCAATAATTTTACGGCAGGAAAGCAAAGTATCAGTTCGCCCATTAGCGGATTTGTTACCCGCGTATTGGTGCGCAACGGCGAGTATGCAGAAGCGGGACAGCCTGTTTTAGTGGTATCGCAAAACCGCGACCTGCTGATAAAAGCCGAATTGCAAACCAAATATTCGGCAGTGTTGGGCAACATTGTTTCGGCAAATATTCGGCAGATGAACAGCAACAACACTTTTACGCTTGAAGAATTGGGCGGGCGCGTACTGTCGTATGGAAAATCGGCAGACATAAACAACCCGCTTATTCCTGTAGTATTTCAGGTAAATAATAAGGCGGGACTGCTGGCAGGCAGTTTTGTGGAAATGTTTATCAAAACCAAAAACGATAAACAAGCCCTTGTTGTTCCCAACGAAGCGATTATTGAAGAAATGGGCAACTATTTTGCATACGTGCAACTCACACCCGAACTTTTTGAGAAACGCCCAATTCAAAAAGGTGCAACAGACGGAATCAGTACCGAAATAACGGAAGGAATTGCAGAAGGCGAAAGAGTGGTAAGTAAAGGGGCTATGTTGGTTAAATTAGCGCAGTCTTCGGGCGGATTAGACGCTCATGCAGGACATGTGCATTGATAAATTAAAAATTAAAAATTAAAAATTAAAAATTAAAAGAGATTAGAGTATGGCAAAATATAATATTTTACAGGAAAAATCATTTGCATTTGCTATTAGAATAATAAATTTGTATAAACATTTGAGCGAAAACAAAAAAGAATTTGTTCTCTCAAAACAAGTTTTGCGTAGTGGTACTTCCATTGGTGCGAATATTGAAGAAAGCATCGGTGCACAATCCGATAAAGATTTTTTGGCTAAATTAAGTATTTCTTATAAAGAATGTCGCGAAACGATTTATTGGATAAAATTACTTACAGCAACCGATTATATAACAAAAGATGAAGAAATAAGTATGCTTGATGATGCAGAGCAAATATGCAAAATTCTTGCTAAAATTATCCTTGTTACAAAACAAAAAATAAACTTATAAACCCCTCTTTTAATTTTTAATTTTTAATTCTTAATTCTTAATTTTTAATTTTTAATTTTTAATTTTTAATTCTTAATTCTTAATTCTTAATTCTTAATTCTTAATTGATCAAACTATGCTTAATAAAATCATAAAATTCTCCCTCAACAACAAACTGTTTGTTTTATTGGGAGCGGTGTTGCTGATAGTTGGCGGTTTGTACACCACGCAAAAAATGGACGTGGACGTATTCCCCGACCTCACAGCCCCGACAGTAGTAGTAATGACAGACGCGCACGGTTTATCTGCCGAAGAAGTGGAACGTCTTGTAACCTTCCACATCGAAACGGCAGTGAACGGCGCAACCGATGTACGTCGTGTTCGCTCGGCATCGTTGCAAGGCTCTTCCTTTGTGTGGGTGGAGTTCGATTGGGGCGCTGATATTTTCAAAGCCCGACAGATTGTAAGCGAAAAAATGGTAACGCTCACAGGCGCATTGCCCGACGGTATCGTGCCTGTACTTGCACCGCAATCAAGCGTAATGGGCGAAATTCTGTTTGTCGGTTTGCAGGCAGACAGTACGTCACTTATGGAGTTGCGCACCATTGCCGAATGGTTGGTAAAGCCCGCTATTCTCGCTACCGGCGGCGTATCGCAGGTTACGATTATCGGCGGCGATTACAAACAGTATCAAATTCTTGCCAACCCGCAAAAAATGGATATTTACGGCGTAAGTATGAACGAATTGGCAGAGGTGGGACGCACCATTAGCGTTAATTCTTCGGGCGGCGTACTGCGCGACTACGGTAACGAATATATGTTGCGCGGAATGGCACGTACCAACGATTTGGAAGAGTTGAGCGCAACCTTTGTCAAAACTGTAAACGGAAAACCGGTTGTGCTATCCGACGTTGCCGACGTGGTAATCGGCAGCGCCGTAAAACTCGGACACGCCTCGCAGAACGGCAAACCCGCCGTAATACTCTCCATTTCCAAACAACCGAACATTAACACGCTCAACGTTACCGAAAACATAGAACGTAATCTGGCGGAAATCCAAAAATCGCTGCCCGCAGATGTGAAAATGGATACCAAAATTTTCCGTCAGGCAGATTTTATTGAGGCGTCCGTAAGCAACGTAGGCGAAGCGTTGATAGAGGGGGCGTTGTTTGTGGTCATTGTGCTTTTCCTCTTTTTGGGAAGTTTCCGCACAACGCTGATTTCCATTATTGCCATTCCGCTGTCGTTGCTCGGCAGTGTCATTGTTTTGTATCTTTTGGGAATGAATATCAACACCATGACGCTTGGCGGAATGTGTATTGCTATCGGCTCATTGGTGGACGATGCGATTATTGATGTGGAAAACGTGTATAAACGACTGCGGCAAAATCACCGACTGCCCAAAGAAGAACGGCAACCTGTTTTTGATGTCGTTTTTGATGCCTCTCGTGAAATCCGCGCCTCCATATTAAATGCGACATTTATTATCATTGTGGCTTTCATTCCGCTCTTTTGCCTTACGGGCATGGAAGGGCGCATGTTGAAACCGCTTGGCGTGGCGTATATCATTTCACTGTTTATGTCGCTCATTGTGGCAATGACGGTTACTCCGCTGATGTGCCGCCTTATGCTTTCGAGCGATAAATATTTAATCAAAAACGAAAAAGACAGTTGGCTTTCCCGCAAACTGACAACGGCTTATGGCTCGTCGCTTGCGTGGGTATTACGGCACAAAAAGAAAGTTTTGTATTCAACCGTCGGCGTATTTATTGCATCGGTAATATTGTTTTTCACAATGGGACAAAGTTTTTTGCCCGAATTTAACGAAGGCTCTTTAACGCTTGCAGCGGTAGTGAAACCCGGTGTTTCGTTAGATGAAAACAACCGTTTGGGCAACCTCATAGAAACCGAATTGCTGAACATTCCCGAAGTAACAAGCACCGCAAGGCGTACAGGACGCGGCGAATTGGACGAACATTCGCAAATGACCAACAGTGCCGAGATAGACGTTAATTTTCAATTGAAAAACCGCAGCCGTGAAGCATTTTTGGCTGATGTGCGGAAAACGCTTGCCGATATTCCGGGCATTGTAGCCACTGTCGGACAACCGTTGGGACACCGCATAGACCACATGCTTTCGGGAACACGCGCCAACATTGCCATTAAACTTTTCGGCACGGATTTAAGTACTCTCTTTATGATGGGCAACAAAATCCAAAACTCTATTCAGGGCATTGATGGATTGGTGGACGTATCGGTGGAACAGCAAACCGAAACCCCGCAAATACAGATACGCGCCAATCGCAGAATGTTGGCACAATACGGCATTACTATTGAAGATTTCAACAATTTTGTGGAACTTGCCTTTGCAGGCGAAAAACTTGCCGATATTTACGAGGGACAGCGCAGTTTCGACCTTGTTTTGCGGTTGAATAAAAACTACACCGAAAGCATTGAGGGGATACGCGCCGCATTGATTGACATTGGAAACGGTCGCAAAGTGCCGTTGGAAGAAGTTGCCGATGTGGTTTCCGTGGGCGGCGCAAATTCTATCAGCCGCGAAAACGTACAGCGCAAAATTGTAGTTTCGGCAAACGTGGCAGGCAGAGATTTGAAAACCGTAGTAGATGATATTAAAAAGAATATCGCCCAAAATATCAAACTGCCCGAAGGCTACCGCATAGAATACGGCGGACAGTTTGAGAGCGCTGCAAATGCCTCTCGCACGCTGTTTATTGCCTCGTTGCTTGCCATTTGCGTTATCTTTTTGCTGCTCTACGGCGAGTTCAAAAACCTGACGCTCTCAGCAATTGTACTGCTCAATCTTCCGTTAGCCCTCATTGGCGGCGTGTTCGCCATATTCTTTACTTCGGATATCGTCAGTATTCCGTCCATTATCGGGTTTATCACGCTGTTCGGCATTGCTACGAGAAACGGTATTCTACTTGTTTCCAATTACGAATTACGGATGAAAAATTACGACAAACGAAACGTAATTCGTAATTTGAAATTCGTAATTATAGAAGGTTCGAAAGACAGGCTCAATCCTATTTTAATGACCGCTATAACTTCGGCGTTAGCGCTTATCCCGCTCGTCTTTCAGGGCGAAAAGGCAGGAAACGAAATACAAAGCCCTATGGCAGTGGTCGTTTTAGGTGGATTGCTTACCTCTACACTGCTCAATATTTATATTGTACCTATTGTTTATGAAATAATTCAAAAAAGAAAACAGAAATAATAAAAAAGGTAGTGATGATGATAATCGGGAAAAGCCCTCGTTTGGCGCAAGATTAGAGTCGGTGAACAATGAAATAGAAAAATAGTTAAATAAATACTATCTTTGCAAATTAATAAAAAAGAAAAATAATAATAAGGAAAACAAAATTGAAAAAATGGAATGAGAAATACCAAACATTATAATTTAGATATGATTATATCGCTTGGCTATCGCGTAAATTCTAAAATTGCTACACAATTCCGAATTTGGGCAACCGATAAACTGCACTCCTATATTCAGTTAAACTAATAATGTAGTTAATAAAATTAAAGAAATATGAAACAGAAAAAACAAAAAAAACAGAAAAAACAAAAAACATTACTATTAATGGGTCTGTTGGTAACCGTTTGTTTGAGTGTACAAACCACCACCGCCCAACGGGTGTTAACTTACAAAGACTATATTAAAAACGTCCGTGAGAAGAACGTCGAATACATTGTGGAAAAATACAATGTGAACATCGCAGAGGCAAACGCGCAGGCAGCAAAAGTGATGCCTGACCCCGAACTTTCGTTTGGTTACGAAAACAGTCAGGATTGGAGCGTGCAAATGGGGCAGTCCTATTCTGCCGAACTCGGCTACACGTTGGAACTCGGCGGAAAACGTCGTGCCAGAATGGCAATCGCCAAAAGCGAACAACAGATGACCGAAGCGTTGGTTGAGGATTTTTTCAGAAATCTTCGTGCCGATGCCACGCTTTGTTATTTAGATGCGTTGAAACAAAAACAATTGGTTGGTTTGGCGTTGTCTTCGTATCAAAGTATGAGAGATTTGGCACGTGCCGACAGTTTGCGTTTTGCACTTGGAGATATTGCCGAAGTAGATGCCATGCAATCCCGTTTGGAAGCAACAACCATGATGACCGATTATTTTCAGACAGAGGCAGATTATAAGAATATGCTTTCCGATTTGACGGTTTTTGAGGGCGGAACAGCGGCGATAGGTGATGTTGCAGGGACATTGCGCACAACGCCCCTACGCGACGCATATAATCTACAAAATCTGATAAATCTTGCTCAAGATAATCGGGCAGATTTGCGGGCGGCAATTCGCAACCGCGAACTATCGGCAGCCAATTTAAAACTTGCCAAAGCCAACCGAGTTATTGACTTGGGATTGAATATAGGTTTTGCACACAATACCGTTGCTCTGAACGAAGAAGCGCCGTCACCCAAGAACAATACCATTTCGGCGGGTATTACCATTCCGCTAAAATTTTCAAGCATTAACAAGGGGGAATTGCGTGCGGCTCAATACACGCAACGGCAGGCAGATGCACAATATGATGCGGTGTTGCTGCAAATTCGCAAGGAGGTTGAGCAGTGTTATAACAGTTATCTTTCGGCTTGCCGGCAGGCGGAACTGTATCAAAACAGTACGCTTTCCGATGCAAACACGATTTTGGAGAAGAAGAAATACAGCTATTCGCGTGGGGAAACTTCGCTGTTGGAAGTGTTAGATGCACAGCGTACGGCTAATGAGGTATTTCAGAATTATTATGAAATACTTTTTAATGCTAATGCTTCATTGGTGGAACTGTGCCGTGCGGTGGGGATTTGGGATTTGGAGTTTTAAAATCATACATACAAATTTTAAATTTTTATCAGAAAACAAATGAAATTTTAATGATTTTTCCTTGATGGAAATCCTCATTAATGTTGTAACTTTTTTACTATTTTTGCAGGCAGATATGAAAAAACTTCTCATTTTATTTTTTATGCTTTTTCTTTTCATTATTTCGTGTAATGATTCAAAGCAAAACAAGCCTGTAGCAAAAGAGGAACAAGTTGCTATTGTGTTTCCAAATTTTGACGCCGATTCGGCATTTAATTTTGTGAAAGCACAAACCGATTGCGGACCCCGAGTGCCAAATACGGATGCCCATAAACAATGTGCGCAATTGTTGCAAAATAAATTAGAGCAATATTGCGATAAAGTCTTGGTACAATCTTTTGTTACCCATACTTTTGATGGAACAAAAATCAACTGTAAAAATATCATTGGTTCTTTTTCTCCTGAAGAACCGAAACGGATTTTGTTAGCATCACATTGGGATTCACGACCTTTTGCCGATAACGACCCTAATCCCGCCAACAAAGACAAACCTATTGACGGCGCTAACGACGGCGCCAGTGGCGTGGGCATTCTGTTGGAAATTGCCCGACAACTGAAAGAGAAAAATCCTCAGGCAGGCGTAGATATCATCTTTTTCGACGCTGAAGACTGGGGCACGCGTAGCGGACAAAATGAAAGCGGCGATTGGTGGTGTCTCGGCGCTCAACATTGGGCTAAAAATCCGCATATTGCCAACTACGAAGCAACCTTTGGCATTTTATTGGATATGGTAGGCGCAACAAATGCCACATTTAAACAGGAATACTACTCTACTTATTTTGCTTCGCCCATAGTTCGCAAAGTGTGGGGAAAAGCCTATCAATTAGGATATAAAGACTATTTTGTAAATACTGCAAGTAATCCCATTACCGACGACCACGTGTATGTAAATCGCCTCGCCAAAATCCCAATGATTGACATTATCCATCAAGATAACACTACAGGAACGGGCTTCCCTTCCACGTGGCATACACTACAAGACAATATCTCCAATATTGACAGACATACACTGTACGTAGTGGGAACGACGCTACTGACTGTGATTTATGGGGAGGAGTAGATTGATTAAAGAGAAACCCCTCAATAAATGCAACGTTGATATATTTTAAAATAGCGTTCCGCAATAGATTCCCAATTAAAAACAGAGAAATCTAATTGCGCAATATGGGTAATGAGTTCCGAATAATTACTGATTGTTAAAGATATTGCCTGTGCAATTTCTTCAATATTTTCAGGATTAACGGCATATCCTGCTTCATTAGGCTCAAAATAACCATCAACACCCTGTTGTTTGGTATATACAATGGGCAATCCCTGAGTCAGCGCTTCAATATAAACCAGTCCAAAAGTCTCTTTATGAGAAGGCAGAACGAAAATATCGTGGTTACGATATATTTTTAATAATGCTTCCTGAGATTGTTTTTCTATCAGCGTAATATGAGGTTTATCTTTGATGTATTTTTCTAATCGTCTCAGATAACTAAGGTTATCCTTACTTCCTTTTCCCACAAGAGTTAATTCCACTTCTTTTCCGTTTTTTCGCAATAATTCTATGGCATAACACAGCGACAGGTAGTTTTTATTAGGATCTATTGTCCCTATTGATAAAAGTTTAACGGGAGAAGAAACGGTTGTTTTCTGATATCTGTTGTTGAGCCAAAATGGAAACGCTCCATTGGGAATAATACTAATTTTGCCGGAAATCTTATTCTTGATTTTTTGGGGTAATAAATGATTTACCAGATTATCTTTATATGCCGGAGAAATAAAAATGATTTGAGAAGCATTTTTCAAAATATTATATCCCAAATTTCTGAGATGAAGAAAATATCTGAAGAACAGATTAATATCTGTGTTCCGAATGGCAATAATATAGGGAATACCGTATTCTTTGTACAAATTATAAGCCACCGCCCCATCGCTAAACCAGGTATGTGCGTGAATAACATCGAAAGATTCAATGTTTACTTTTTCCAAAGTAAATTTTGTTAATTTTCTTATTTTTCTGTTAAATCTCAATCGCGTAATAATATCGGAATCTCTGTAGAAATATTCACAATGAATATCTTCATAATCAATTGTCGGCTCTTTCCATACAGGCGCTATAACGGATTGTTCTACGTGATGTTTCGTTAAAGCATTAAACAGAAACTTATAAAACGGGGAGTTTCCCTGTGCACCGTTGCAAATATGAAGGATTTTCATTAGTATGTTTTATTTTTAAAAAATATCGTCATCTTCAAAACCGATGTGATAAATTGGCTGCAAAAGTAGATTTTTTAAAGCAAGAGAGGCTGAATTACACACTCAACTTCTTAATATCATAAAAAAAACGTAATTTGCAACGAATTTTAAAAGTATCTAAAATGAAGAAAAATGGACAAATGTTAGCACCTAACGAGCATAGTCGTTGCACAACCTCATTTCTTCAAATATAAATCTCAAACTTGGAACTTATGAAAGATTCTCAATCTTCAAATGCTAAAGAACTAAAATGGCGATACTACAACCATGCCCTATTGCCAAATTGCGCTCCAAATGAAGATGCAGAGATTGAGCAATTAAAAGATAAAACTATATGGAAAGCGTTTACCCCCAATCGTCCGCTTTTAGCTTGTTGGACAAGCCATTTCGACTGCGGATATGAAACCGGTTGGTGGTATTGCATATTGGATAAACCCTTTGATATTACTTCCATCAGTAGCAACCGTCGAAGTAAAATAAAACAGACTGCCGGAAATTTTGATGTTTCTATTATTGATGTAAAAGAGTATGCAGAGCAGATGTTTGACATTCATAAATCTGCATATAAAACCTATAATAAAACCGGAACTTTTAACACCGATAAAAATCGTTTTTGCGAAGAAGTAAAACAATGGGAAAATATTGTCTTTGGAGCATTTGACAAGGATAGCAACCGGTTGGCTGCCTATTATCGCGTAAAAATTAACGCTACGCATATAGATTTAATGACATTAAAGTCTGATCCTGATTTTGAAAAGAGAGGGGTAAATCTTGCCATTATGTATTTTGTTTATAACTATTTCAGAAAAGATATTGAACAGGGAAAATATCTTTGTGGGGGAAGTCGCAATATATATCATCAAACAAATTTTCAAGAATTTAGAGAGAAAAATTTCGGGTTTAGAAAAGCATACACCCATTTGCATATCCAATATGCACCGTTTGTTGCACCGTTGATAAAACTACTTTATCCCTTTCGGAGGATTATTCACAGACTTCCTTTCACCATCGCCAATCAAATCAACGGTGTTTTGTTAATGGAGAAGATTCGCAAGAGGCAAAAATTTGATACAAAATAATGAATTTCTCAAAGATAATTACCTTCTACTGCTTTACAAATTTCCGATATACTCCGTCAATTTCTGCAATATAAATTCCATTTGGCAGCGAAGAAACATCTATTTTACTTCCTTTCGTATTCATTAACAGGATGCCTTGAATAGAATAGATATTAGCGGACTTCCGATAGTTTTACGTTGCCTATTTTTTCTTTTAAAATTTCTTCTATTCCTTTTTCGGAATATATAGCGCCAAAAAGTGTAGATTTGGCTTTGTGAAAAATAGTTTTGCCATGTTTTTTATACAGGTTTATGGCTTCTTTGGCAAAGTAGCGGCTGTTTTTTTTGTCACCGACGGCGGCAGGTAAGAGGTAATAGGCAATCCCAAATTTGTACGATGTTTATTTACAAGGTCTTTAACAGGACGATTAAGAGTAATAGATGTTTTTTTATGTGAATATATGGGAACTCCTAATAATTTATTTTTTACATTTTGATTTTTCAAAAAGCAGGAATCCCATTAAAACTTTCTGAAAAATCTTTAAAACATCGCTGCAAAACTATCAAAATATTTTATACAACAATCGTTTTTAAAAATTTTATCTATCTATCTATCATTAATTTATATTTTATTAACAGGTAGAAGTTTTAGTCGAACAATTTGTTCATACCTGCACATATTATAGACCAAATTTATTAATCCTATAATACCTTTGGCTCGTTTAAAACCGATTGACTGTATATAGAAATCATTCATACTATTGGTTACAAAACCAAAAATATGTTCAACCAAACATCTGATTTTCGATTTTATGTGATTGTTTTCTTTTTGTTCATCTGTGAGCGGTTTTCCTTTAAATGCACGCTCAATAATTTGTGGTATTATCTCTTTTGATTTCAACATTTTATCTATCGATTCACCAATGTAGGCGCTGTCGGCATGAAGTTTTTGTCCCCCTTTTTCTGTCCAACGGGCGTCAATGTCTTTCTGTCGTCTCTTTTTGGGCTGTTCATTCCACAGTTCAGCTCCTTCGCCTGCCTTGATTTTTTCGTTTTTGTTTATACTTAAATATTGACATACTTAATTATATTTGCCGCAAAGGTACACTTATTTTCTTAATTATAAAATAGTTAATTTTTTAGGAGTGCCCTATAATGTTTATGTTTAGGGTTAATATTTTTTACGTTAAATAGAAAGATGTGCCGCCATTTGAGGATAATGGGAAAAAATATCGTCATAAATTCGGTAGAATATTTTTCGATTAACCTCTTTTGTTCCTTTTTGAGCAATAATTTCTTTATTTATTTCAGTCACAGTATCCTGATTTAATAGCAATGCTTCCGAAAGGAAATCGTGATCTGCGTTATCTACAACTATTCCATTCACTTGATTTTGAATCCATTCCTTATTTGCCGGCAAATGGCTAACAACAGGAATACACCCCATACTCATAGCCTCAAGCAAACTAATTGCAGTGGCGTCGCTTTCGGGAATAGAAACCCAGATTTTGGCTTTGGCATAGTTTTCCGAATTGATTTTGGAGTCCACCCAACCGATAAATTCAACGTTTGAGTCAATCTCAAGAGTATTACATAATTGTTTTAGATTTTCCGTTTCGGTTCCGGTAGCTGCCACCACTAACTGCCAATCCGAATGATGTTTAACAAATCTTGAAAAGGCAATGATAATCTTATCAATCCTATACAATGGTTTATGTAATCTGTTGGAATATATTATATTACATTTTCTAATGGGAATATCCTCTACATTAATTCCAAAATTGGCAATGGCAATGGGTAGTTTTTTTTGTGTCAATTTTTGCATCTCATCGGCAAGAAATTGGGCATCAGCAGTAAATGCATCACCGTGATTTAAAACATATTGCACCATTTTTTTATACAGCCATCCTTTTTTCGGATTTACTAAAACATCGCTTCCCCAAGCGGTAACCACAACGGGAATAGAGAGTTTTGACTTTTTCAAGGCTTTCATCAACAATAAAGTGTAGGTTGAAATTTGCTGGATATGAATAATATCTGGTTTTTCTTTTTCTAAAATAGTTTGATATTTGTGAATAGCAGTGAAGTAGTTAAACGGGTTTTTTAAAGAGGAATAAACTGCGTATTTGCGGGTTAATTTTTGGGATTCAAACTCGTTTTTTGTAACGGTTATTAATACTATTTCGTCAAAATAATCCTCAATTAATTGAAAATAATTGAATGTGTGTATAGTGTTAGAACCTGTCAAAAGCAACTTTTTCATAATTTGGCAATTTTAAGAAACCAAGCGATTAATCCGATATAATATATTGAAACAAAAATACTTAAAAAAGTAAATCCCAATAATATATCTCCCTTAACTCCTCCTAAAATAATGGCAAACAAATAGAGAGCGTGTCCTAACCAACTTAACAGTAAGGCTTTTTTTTGCTTATTCGCAATTAATGGGATTTGTGAAACAGGAGAAGTAATAAAACGGAAAAAAAGATAGGGTACTAAATATTTTCCATAAATGCCTGCAATACGGTAGTTTTCGCCCAAAAACCACGCAAACAGGTCTTCTCCCCAAAAGAAAACAACGGTGTAAAACGGTAAACTTATACAAGCCAAAGCAATGAGTACCTTGATGGATAACTTTCTAATATCTCCTGTTTTATGGTAAGTTTCCGATGCTTTTTGGTAGAAAACCTGCGCTACTGCCGAGCCAATGATGACCGAAGGGGAAAAGAGTAAACGTAGAGTTCGTGAATAGAGTCCCACCTGTTCTTTTAAATAATAACAGGAAAGCAAAAATATTTCGCCGCTCTGTTTGAGCACATCTCCAAATGCCTGTACACTGTTCACTTTTGGAAAATCTTGATAGGTAATAGCCATCTCTTTCATTTCCTGTTTATTAATAATGGTTAACTGATGTCTGTCGCGACGGAAAAAGGAAAAGCAAAGCACAACAACACTGGTAAGATAGCCTGTGATTTGTCCAAGTACCAAGCCCAGCGATTTTAAAAAGGAGAGCGCAATATTCGCTGTAACTTTGGTGATACTCTCTACCGATTTAGAAATAGCGACATTCCGAAATCTTTTTTTTCTAGAGTTCCAGTAGTTAAATACCTGATACCACGAAACCGACAATACGGAAAGCGGCACTAAATACAGATAGTTTGAAACATCTTCATTGTTCAGTATTTTGCAAATGCTGGTGTTAAAAACCCAAACAATAATAAAAGACAAAACACTTACAATCAGACTAATAATAAGCGATAATCCCAGTACATTCATCGCTTTTCTATCTTCTTTCGGAAGCATAATTGCCATTTCGTAGCGTGCGGTGGCAATGATGGAAAACAGATTGGCAACAGATAAATATACGGATAAAACGGCAAAATCTTCGGGTGTATAAATTCGGGTAAGAATTGGCTCACACAAAAAAGGAATAGCCTGCGCAATTACATTTCCGGAGAAAACCGTAAATATGTGTTTGATAAAATCGGAAGAAAGTTTAGTTTTTATTTGAGATAACATTTTGTGATTTTCACTTACTAAAACCAATGTAATAAAAATTGCTGCAAATAAACATGAATTTTTAAAAAATACACATAGACAGATAAAAATGTTTTTCAAAAATTTTTAGAGAAAAAGTAGATTTTTTTGGTTTTCATTTTTCATTTTTCGTTTGTCAGTACCTGTTTTTTATATCCAAAATGAAGTTATTTTTTCCTTTTTTATTGAAATTTACTCCTTTTTTGTATAATAATAATATTTTTTTTTTTTTAAAAGACAAAGTGTGTATATTCTTATAGGCAATTTTACCTATTTTAACCTTGTTGGCTATTTTTAAGATATTTTTGCAAAAAATTTGCTAAGCACAAATAAATAATATACATATTAAGATAGTTTAAGCAAAAATTATTTCACAGTAAACAATATAAAAATTAAACATAATATAAACCATAATAAAAAAAACAATTATGAAAGAGTTTTCTACAAAAAGTCCTGCCATCGGGTGCAGAAGTATGCATAGCGTATCCCGTAATCGTTTTAGTTTTTGGTTTTTATCCAAAATCTTTTTGGTCTTAATATTTGTTGCCGGAACGTTTTTTGGCGGCAATTTTATTTTTGCTCAAACCCCAAGTAAAGTGGTGATGAGTATATACCAGGATGCAAAAACCCAGATGGCTTTCAACTGGGATGTAAGCAATGGTGGCTCTCAACCTGCAGGCGAAGTACAAATTAAGCAAGGTACATTTGCAACAACTGCCACGTTTGAGGCAGCGCCGATTTTTAAAACAGTTACAGCTGAAATAAAAAACAGCACGTTTCGCAAGGCGCTGGCAACCGGCTTAACTGCGAATACTACCTATTCCTTTCGCGTAGGGTCTTCAGGTAACTGGTCGAATATCGGCACGTTTAAAACAGACGACGGCGATAATGAATTTTCATTCATCTACACCACCGATATTCATTCCGGAGTTGGTGATGTCAATAAAATCGCAACAGTCATAAATGCGGCATCTAACAGGCTTCAGTCAGAAAGTAGCTCAAGTTTTAATACGCCGGGTTTCTGGCTCATGTGCGGCGACAATGCTGATAGCGGTAACGACCAACAAATGGTTGATTATATTAACGTTATGCAGTCTAAATTTTATGGGCTTCCGTATGCGCCGGTGATTGGTAATCACGATAATATATCTGTTTTTAACAAGTATTTCAATACGGAAAGACCAACATCATACACTCAGGGTAGCCAATATTCCTTTGTATATGGCAACGTTCTTTTCTTAGCGCTCAATTCCGAAGAAAGTTCTGCCAATTATACTGCTATAGGCAACTGGATAGATCAGGAATGTGCCAAATATCCCAATATAAGATGGAAAATTGCATATATTCATAGAAACGTATATTCCGGTGGCTTGCACATGACCGAAAATGCACAGCTTAATGCAATATTGAAGCAAAAGATTGACGCCAATGAAATAGACCTTGTATTACAGGGACATGAACATATCTATCAGGTAATTGGTTCGGTAAATACAACAAATGACACGTATGTACAAAATTCAGCCACCAATCAAGAAACGTTATCTTCGAGTAGCAATACAAACAAATGGAAGGGTAGATATAATACAGGGGAAGGGACAATGTTTATGACTAATGGCGCCGGAGCAAATAAATTTGGTTATAGTATATCTATTACCTCTAGCCATAATCTATGGAGTTTATTCACCGGACGTTTAAGTAATGTGAATGTTTCAACATACAGTACTGTAAAAGTTACCCAAAACGAGATTACTATTGCTACATATACAGTTCCTGATAATAACGGAAATCAGGAATTGTTTGATGAAATAGTAATATGGAAAAATTCTACGGGGAATCCCAACTTAAATACCCTGACCGTAAGTGCAGGATCAATTAACTTTGATCCAAATACTACATCATACACACTCAATGTTCCCAATAACGTAACAAATATTACCTTAGGTGCAACGCCACAAAGTAACAGCGCAAATGTTACAGGTACAGGCACCAAACAGCTCAATGTCGGCAGTAATAACTTTACCATTACGGTAACGGATGGTTCAGTGACTAAAACATACACTGTAACGGTAACACGTGCGGGAGAAGTATATGAACTTGCTACGAGCATTCAGGTTGGCGAAAAATATGTGATCGTTGCAAGAGATGGGAGCAATAACTACGCATTGACGACCACTGCCAGCGGCAACAACCTGGCAGGTCAGGCGGTAACTTTAACCAATAACAATCAATATGTAGATGTCAGTGGCATAAACACATCCACATTAGAAACAATGATATGGTCTTTTGCTACACCAAGTAGCGGAACAGGGTACAACGTGGTGAATGTAACTTCGGCAAATGGTACGCGGTATCTGAACCGCACCAGTTCTACAAACTATCTCTCCGCAGCCACATCTGCATCAAGTCCAAACTCAAACTGGACATATACGGCTCCAAGCGGTCAGGGCGCCGGTGCAAGACTAAGCGGAAATAGCAGTCAGAGCGGCACATCCTACGACCTGTACTATAACAGCACTTTCCTTGCATCCACTACTACCAATGCAGTTATATACCTGTATAAGATGACAACATCCGGCGGCGGAACGACGCCTGTCATCACCATAACTACACAACCTGCACCAACCACAACTGTGCAGCAGGGCACTTCCACCACCCTGAACGTAGTGGCAAGCGTAAACCCAAGCGCAACACTGAACTACCAATGGTATTACAACAACCAGACGAACAGCAATACAGGTGGCACGCCAGTTTCAACGGGCGGCACAAATGCCAGTTTCACGATACCTACCACTTTGGGTGTGAATACACACTACTACTATTGCGTGGTAAGCGCATCAGGGGCTACTTCTGTAACATCTAATGTAGCGGCAGTAGTTGTAACGTCTCAAGGAGGATCAGGCGGCACCACCTACAATCTTGTTAATACTATCACCTCCGGCAAGCAATATGTAATTGTTGCCAATGTCAACAGTTCCAACTATGCACTGACAAACACTGCCAGCAACAACAACCTGGCGAGCGGCACGGTAACGGTATCCAATAATCAGGTAGTGGCAAATTCAAACTTCAACGCATCCACGATGCTGTGGACTATCACGGATATTGGCGGAGGTGAATACTCCGTCAGGAGCGGTAGCAGCACAGGCAACTACCTGTACCGCAACAGTGGCAGTCCGAGCACTCTTAGCACAGTAGCCTCTCCCTCCACAGCTGCAAATGCAGAATGGACTTTTGACAATGCTAACCACAGATTCTATAATGTAGGCAGTCAGGGTAACTATTACCTGCAGTACAACACAGGCGGCTACATCCAGCCCACTGATGCTAACGGAACTACTAATGCCTCAGCAATCTACTTATATGAGTTAACGACCGGAGGCGGCGGAACGACGCCTGTTATCACCATAACTACGCAACCTGCGCCCACTACAAATGTAACACAGGGCAGCATATCCGGCAGTCTGAACGTAGTGGCAAGCGTAAACCCAACCGCAACGCTAAACTACCAATGGTATTACAACAACCAGACGAATAGCAATACAGGTGGCACGCCAGTTTCAACGGGCGGCACAAATGCCAGTTTCACGATACCTACCACTTTGGGTGTGAATACACACTACTACTATTGCGTGGTAAGCGCATCAGGGGCTACTTCTGTAACATCTAACGTGGCGGCAGTAGTTGTAACGTCAGGTTCCGGCGGCGGCACCACAGTAACATACGAGTTAGCCACCAATATTCAGGTGGGCGAGCAGTATGTAGTTGTTGTCAAATATACCCCACAGAATAGTACTACCATATCCTACTACTCGCTATCCAGTAATGCAAGTGGTAATTATTTGGCAGGTCAGGAGGTAACTCTTTCAGGAAACCAGGTGATCATTCCGAATACGGTAACAGACGTTGATCCGTTCCTGTGGAAGTTTAGTACTACCTCAGGCGGAACTATACAGAGCGTAAAGAACAGCAATTTTTTGACCTCCGGTTCCAACAATGCTCTTAGCACAAGTACATCAGGTTCAACGTGGACGTACAGCGATAACAGACTCTATACAGGCAGCAACTACCTGCGGTACAGTTTGTCAAACAGTTATTTTCAGACAACAACTACCACTCAAGGCTACGAAAACTTGGGCATATACATTGAACTTTACAAGAAAGTTGTTACATCCGGAGGCGGCGGAACGACGCCTGTCATCACCATAACTACGCAACCGGCATCAACCACAACTGTGCAGCAGGGCACTTCCACCACCCTGAACGTAGTGGCAAGCGTAAACCCAAGCGCAACACTGAACTACCAATGGTATTACAACAACCAGACGAACAGCAATACAGGCGGCACGCCAGTTTCAACGGGCGGCACAAATGCCAGTTTCACGATACCTACCACTTTGGGTGTGAATACACACTACTACTATTGCGTGGTAAGCGCATCAGGGGCTACTTCTGTAACATCTAATGTGGCGGCAGTAGTTGTAACGTCTCAAGGAGGATCAGGTGGCACCACCTACAATCTTGTTAATACTATCACCTCCGGTAAGCAATATGTAATTGTTGCCAATGTCAGCGGTTCCAACTATGCACTGACAAACACTGCCAGCAACAGCAACCTGGCAAGCGGCACTGTAACAGTAACCAATAATCAGGTAGTGGCAAATTCAAACTTCAACGCATCCACGATGCTGTGGACTATCACGGATATTGGCGGAGGTGAATACTCCGTCAGGAGCGGTAGCAGTACCGGAAACTACCTGTACCGCAACAGTGGCACTCCGAGTACTCTTAGCACAGTAGCCTCCCCCACTACAGCAGCGAATGCAGAATGGACTTACGACAACGCCAACAACAGGTTCTACAATGTAGGCAGCCAGGGTAGTTACTACCTGCAACACAACACAAGCGGCTATTTCCAACCCACTGATGCTAACGGAACTACTAATGCTTCAGCAATCTACTTATATGAGTTAACGACCGGAGGCGGCGGAACGACGCCTGTCATCACCATAACTGCACAACCTCAGAGCACGAGTGTAACGGAGGGGAGTATATCCGGCAGTTTGAGCGTTACGGCAAGTGTGACGGAAAATGCGACACTGAGCTACCAGTGGTACGATAACACGACGAACAGCAATACGCCAATTAACGGCGCAACAAGTAGCACCTATGCACTACCCACAACCTTAACGGAAGGAACGTACTACTACTATTGCGTGGTAAGTGCGACCGGCGGGGCTACACCTGTAACTTCTAACGTGGCAACAGTGACGGTAATGCCCTTCGGAACTCCTTCTGCATCAGACTTAATTGTTACTCCTGCCTTACCAAATACCGTTACTTACGATGGCAATGCTCATAGTGTTTCGGTAACTCCAAGAGGAGATTTGACAGGATTTGGTACCATTGACAGTATTTATTATATCGGCGTAAACGGTACTAATTATCAAAGTGGTACTGCTCCCACAAATGCAGGAACGTATGAAGTGAGAGTTAATATTTCCGCAGGAGATATTTATAGTGCAGCAACCGGGTTACCTGTGGGTATTTTAACCATAGCCCCCGCAACTCCTTCTGCTTCAAATCTAAACACTAATCCTGTATTGCCAAATACCGTTATTTACAATGGTAATACGCATAGCGTTTCGGTAACTCCAAAAGCAGGTTTGACAGGATTTGGTACAATTGGGACTATTTCTTACACCGGTGTAAATGGCACGACCTATCAAAGCAGCACGGCTCCAACAAATATAGGAGAATATGAAGTAAAGGTTAATATTTCCGCAGGAACCAATTATAATGCAGCAACAGGGTTGTCTGTAGGTATTTTAACCATATCTAATGTAAAAATAGAGCCCACCTTATTAGACTTAACTATTGATCCTGTTTTACCCACTACCTTTACTTATAATGGCCATGCTCAGGGTGTTTCAGTAAATCCGTTAAACACTTTGACAGGATTTGGAACCATAGACAGTATATATTATATAGGTATAAATGGTACGAATTATCAAAGTGGTACTGCTCCCACAGATGTAGGAGGATATGAAGTAAAAGTGAATATTTTGGCAGGAGCAAATTATAATGCAACAACAGGATTATCTGTGGGTATTTTAACCATTACTAAAAAAGAATTGACGGTAGCAGACTTGTCTTATACCATTCCAAGTAATCCTAATAATGTTTACAACGGTTTACCTCAGGCTATTTCGATAACGGCTAATCCCACTACAGCGCCAAACTTTGACGGTACAATTACCGTTTACTACGATATTGTTACATCACTTCCTCCAACTAATGCAGGAACTTACAGTTTGACGGTAACCATTGCACCAGGGAATAATTATGCAGCAGTAGTAGGGCTCTCATTGCCGGATACTTATACAATAGATACTGCAATGCCTGTAGCAGCAGACTTAACCACTATTCCTGCCTTGCCGAATACCATTACTTACGATACGGATGCTCACAGCGTTTTGGTAACTCCAAAAGGAGGTTTGATTGGATTTGGTACGGTAGAAAGTACTTCTTACGTAGGTATAAACGGTACGAATTATCAAAGCAGTACGGCTCCAACAAACGCAGGAGAGTATGAAGTAAGAGTTAATATTTCGACCGGAACAAATTATAATGCAGCAACAGGATTATCTGCAGGCGTTTTAACCATTGCCAAAAAGGCAATTATAGCATCAGATTTGGTTTATACTATTCCAACCGGTCATATTTACAATGGTTCTCCGCAAGGCATAGGCACGGTAACTGCCAATGCTGCTACTGCACCAAACTTTGACGGTACAATTACTGTCAACTACAATGGCACAGCAGGAGCACCAACCAACGCAGGAACATATACCGTAACGGTTAGTATTACAGCAGGAACAAATTATGAAACGATAGCGCCCATAACGATTGGCAGTTATACCATTGCTAAAAAACAATTGATAATATCGGATTTGGTTTATACTATTCCAACCAACCATACTTACAACGGTTCTCAACAAGGGATAGGCTCTGTAACTACCAGTGCTACTACAGCGCCAAACTTTGACGGTACAATTAATATTTGGTACAACGGCGTACAGGAAGCGCCAACCAACGCAGGAACATATTTCGTAATGGTTAGCATCACAGCAGGAACAAATTATGAAACGGGCGCCCCCTTGATGCTTGGTAGTTATACTATTGCTAAAAAGGCATTGACAGTATCAGATTTGGTTTATACTATTCCAAGCTACCATAGTTACAATGGTTCTCCGCAAGGCATAGGCTCAGTAACTGCGAATACTACCACAGCGCCCAACTTTGACGGTACAATTACTGTCATCTATAACGGTACTGCAGGCGCACCAACCAACGCAGGAACATATTCCGTAACGGTTAGCATTTCAGCAGGAGACAACTATGAAGCGGTAACATCTTTAACGCTGGGTAATTATATTATTGCTAAAAAAGAGATGACGGCAGCAGATTTGGTTTATACTATTCCAACTAACCATGTTTACAGTGGTTCTCCGCAAGGAATAGGTTCGGTAACTGCCAATGTTACCTCTGCACCAAACTTTGACGGTACAATTACCGTTTTCTACAATAGTAATACATCGGTTCCTCCAACTAATGCAGGAACTTACACTCTGACAGTAAATATTGCACCGGGGAATAACTATGCAGCAGTAGTAGGACTTTCATTAGGTACTTATATTATATCTCCTGCAACGCCTGCCATAGCAGATTTAACCATTACCCCTGCTCTACCTGCTACCTATACGTATAATGGCAATCAGCGTAGTGTTTCGGTAACTCTAAAAACAGGTTTGACAGGATTCGGTACGATACAAAGTACGAATTATGTAGGAATAAACGGTACGAATTATCAAAGCACTACGGCTCCCTCAAACGCAGGGACGTATGAAGTAAGAGTTAATATTTCAGCAGGAACCAATTATACTGCAATAACGGGATTATCAGTAGGTACTTTAACCATTAATAAAAAAGTACTTACAGCATCGGATTTGGTTTATACCATTCCAACCAACCGTGTTTACAATGGCTCTCCACAAGGTATATCGGTAACTGCCAGTACTTCTACTGCACCAAACTTTGACGGTACAATTACTGTCAGGTACAATAATTCAACAATAGTACCCACCAATGCAGGAACCTATATGATAACGGTTACTATTTCAGCAGGGGCTAATTATGAAGCAGTAGCATCTTTAACGCTTGGTAATTATACCATTGCTAAGAAAGTACTTACAGCATCGGATTTGGTTTATGCTATTCCAACCAACCATATTTACAATGGCTCTCCGCAAGGCATTGGTTCCGTAACTGCCAATGTTGCCAATGCACCAAACTTTGACGGTGGAATTAATATTTGGTACAACGGGTCAACAACACTGCCGACTAATGCAGGAACATATACCGTAATGGTTAACATCTCATCAGGAACAAATTATGATGCAGCAGGACCATTTTCATTGGGTAATTACACCATTGCAGGAAAAACACTTACAGTATTAGATTTGGTTTATACTATTCCAATCAACCACAGTTACAATGGCGCTCCGCAAGGCATAGGCACGGTAACTGCCAGTCCTGTTTCTGCACCAAACTTTGACGGTACAATCGCTGTTAGATACAACGGACTGACAGTAGCGCCAACCAATGCAGGAACATATACCGTAACAGTTAGTATTTCAGCAGGAATAAATTATAATGCGGTCACCTCTTTAACACTTGGTAATTATACCATTGCTAAAAAAGTACTTACAGCAGCAGATTTGGTTTATACGATACCAACCAACCATATTTACAATACTTATCCGCAAGGTATAGGCACAGTAACTGCCAATGCTACTACAGCGCCAAACTTTGACGGTACAATTACCCTTTACTACGATAATGTTACATCATTACCCCCGACCAATGCAGGCACATACAGCTTAGCAGTAAATATTGCACAAGGAAATAACTATGCGGCAGTAATAGGAATCTTATTGCCGAGTACTTATATTATATCCCCTGCAATACCTGTAACAACAGATTTAACCACTGCTCCTGCGTTGCCAACAGTATTTGTTTACAATGGTAATCCACATAGCATTTCGGTAACTCCAAAACCAGGTTTGATTGGTTTTGGTACGATAAGCAGTATGTATTACATCGGTATAAATGGTACGAATTATCAAAGCACTATTGCTCCGAGAGATTCAGGAAGATATGAAGTAAGAGTTAATATTTCAGCAGGGATAAATTATACAGCAAAAACGGATTTGACTGCAGGTCAATTTACCATAGGGTATGCAATGCCTACAATAACAGACTTAATCACTATACCTGCTCTACCGATTACCTTTACGTATGATGGTAATCCTCATAGCGTTTCGGTAGTTCCAAGAGGAGGTTTAGTTGGATTTGGTACGATAGACAATATTTATTACATCGGTATAAACGGTACAACTTATCAAAGCAGTACGGCTCCCAGAAACGCTGGAGAATATGACGTAAGAGTTAATATTTCAGCAGGAATAAATTATGGTGCGGTAACAGGATTATCCGTAGGTATTTTAACCATTACTAAAAAAATGCTTACAGCATCGGATTTGGTTTATACTATTCCTAACAACCATGTTTACAATGGTTCTCCGCAAAGCATAGGCTCGGTAACTGTCAATCCTCTCACTGCACCAAACTTTGACGGTACGATTACTGTCAGATACGACGGCTCAACAGTAGTACCAGCCAACGCAGGAATATATATCGTAACGGTTAGTATTTCAGCAGGCACTAATTATGATGCGATAACATCTATGCCGCTTGGTAATTATACTATTGCTAAAAAAGTAATTACAGTATCGAATCTGATTTATACTATTCCAACCAACCATATTTACAATGCTGCTCCGCAAGGCATAGGCTCGGTAACTGTCAATGCTGTCACTGCACCAAACTTTGACGGTGGAATTAATATTTGGTACAACGGCACATCCGGAGTTCCAACCAACGCAGGAATATATACCATAACAGTTAGTATATCATCAGGAGTAAACTATGATGTGGCAGGTCCATTGTCCCTTGGTAGTTATATCATTGCTAAAAAAGTACTTACAGTATCAGATTTGGTTTATACTATTCCAACCAACCATATTTACAATGCTGCTCCGCAAGGCATAGGTTCAGTAACTGCCAATGTTGCCAATGCACCAAACTTTGACGGCACAATTACTGTCAGATATAACGGCATGGCAGTAGCGCCAACCAATGCAGGAACATATACCGTAACGGTTAGTATTGCAGCAGGAACAAATTATGATGCGATAACATCAATAACGCTTGGTAATTATATCATTGCTAAAAAAGTATTGACAGTATCGGATTTGGTTTATACTATTCCAACCAACCATATCTACAATGGTTCTCCGCAAGGCATAGGCTCGGTAGCTGTCAATACTGCCACTGCACCAAACTTTGACGGTACAATTATTGTCAGATATAACAACACAGCAGGAGCGCCAACCAATGCAGGACAATATACCGTAACAGTAAGTATTTCAGCAGGGCAAAATTATGATGCGGTAGGTCCCGTGACACTTGGTAATTATATTATTGCTAAAAAAGTATTGACAGTATCGGATTTGGTTTATACCATTCCAACCAATCATATTTACAGTGGCTTCCCGCAAGGCATAGGTTCGGTAACTGTCAATCCTGTCACTGCACCAAACTTTGACGGTGGAATCAATATTTGGTACAACGGTTCACCAACACTGCCGACCAACGCAGGAACATATACTGTAATGGTTTACATCTCATCAGGGCAAAATTATGATACGGGAACACCTTTGTCTCTTGGTAATTACACCATTGCTAAAAAAACACTTACAGTATCAGATTTGGTTTATACCATTCCAACCAACCATATTTACAATGGCTTTTCTCAAGGGATAGGTTTGGTAACTGTCAATCCTGCCTCTGCACCAAACTTTGACGGTACAGTTACTGTCAGATATAACGGCACGGCAGGAGCGCCAATCGATGCAGGAACATATTCCGTAACGGTTGCTGTTACAGCAGGAACAAATTATAATGCGGTAGCATCTCTAACGCTTGGTAATTATACTATTGCTAAAAAAGAACTGACGGCAACAGATTTGATTTATACTATTCCAACCAACCATATTTACAATGGTTCTCCGCAAGGGATAGGCTCAGTTACTGTCAACCCAACCACAGCACCAAACTTTGACGGCACAATCACCGTTTACTACAATAATGCATCAGTACCCCCAACCAATGCCGGAACTTACAGTTTGACGGTGAATATTACGGCGGGAAATAACTATGCCGCAGTAGTAGGAATTTCATTGTCGGGTAGTTATACTATAGGTCGTGCAACACCTACCACAGCAGACTTAATCACTAATCCTGCCCTGCCGACAGTATTTGTTTACAATGGGACTCCGCAAGGCATCACAGTAAGTCAGCAAAACGGTTTGATCGGATTTGGTACCATTACCACATATTATACCAGTACAGACGGCACAACTTATCCGCAAAGCGTTATTCCTCCTACCAATGCAGGAGAATATAAAGTAAGCGTAGATATTACGGCAGGATCAAATTACAATGCAGCAAATTTAGTAGTGGGTACTTTCACCATTGCTAAAAAAATACTTACAGCATTAGATTTGATTTATGTTATTCCAACCAACCATATCTACAATGGTTCTCCGCAAGGCATAGGTTCGGTAACTGTCAATGTTGTAACTGCACCAAACTTTGACGGTACCATTACTGTTAAATACAATAACGTAGTATCAGCTCCAATCAATGCCAATACCTATATGATGACAGTAGAAGTTACAGCCGGATATAATTATGCAGCAACAATAATTACGTTAAGCGAACCTTATATCATAGAAAAAGCGACCGTTATTGTTAAGGCTGACGATTATACCATAATGCAAGGGAATGGATTACCTGTTCCAACAGTAAGTTATTCGGGCTTCCTTGGTATAGATTCGGAAAATAATGCTTTAATTGTGAAGGCAATAGCCAAATTGAACGTACCCAACAGCGATGTACAGGGTACGAGTGTAATAGATTTTGCAACAGAAGCAGTTTTGAACAGCATCAACGGTACAAATTATGTTCTTGTACACGAAAATGGAACGTTGCTTATTGAGTCGCTTGGTATTAAAGATCCCGATTTGCAGGCAAGTAGTTTGAAAGCATACGTAACCAACGGCAATCTGCACGTAAGCGGACTCACCGCAGGCAAAGTATGGAGAGTATATAGTGTAAACGGAGCGCTGATATATCAAAATATTGCTACCGATGATACTGCTGAAACTAACTTGAGTGTACGTGGAATATACATCATTCAATCCGAAAATAAGACCGTAAAGGTTGTGTATTAAAAAAATCATACTTATTTTTAAAGATAAGGCTGTCTCAAAAAGGCAGCCTTTTTTTCAACAACAACTATCGTAATAAAAATTCCTGTTATTTTGCCAATAAAAATGAAAGGCACAAATTCTCAACCTCACATCGGTATTTTTGGACGGCGCAATAACGGAAAAAGTGCGCTCATTAACGTACTCACCGGACAAGATATTGCCATCGTTTCCGATGTTGCCGGCACCACCACCGACCCCGTGAAAAAATCTATGGAGATTTTCGACATTGGTCCCGTTGTTCTCATTGATACCGCCGGACTTGACGATGAAAACGAATTAGGAAAGAAACGGGTGGCAAAAACTGAAAATGTGCTGAAACAAATAGATTTGGCAATTCTTGTGCTTACCCATTATCAATTTGAAGAAACCGAAGAAAAATTAGTTGCCCAACTTCGAGCATTAGAAACTCCATTTATCATCGTCAATAATAAATCGGATGTTATTGAAACAAAAGATATTACTATTGAAAATAAAACGGTTATTTCCTTGAGTGCCAAAACCGGCGAAGGCATTCCTGAATTGATAAAAAAGATAAAACAAGAAATGCCTGTTTCGGCATATCATACCCATTCATTATTGGAAGGTATTGTAAAGGAAAATGATACGGTGTTGCTCATTACTCCTATTGACAGTGAAGCACCGGAAGGCAGGTTGATTTTGCCGCAAGTGCAAGTGCTTCGCGCCATTTTAGACCAGAATGCTATTGCGATTGTTGTGAAGGAGGATAAGGTAGAACGTTGCCTCAGCAACATCTCGCCTAATTTGGTAATTACGGACAGTCAGGTATTTAAAACGGTGGCGCCACTCATCCCGCCGGATATTCCATTAACAGGTTTCAGCATTTTGTTGGCAAGATTTAAAGGCGACTATGAAAATTATCTGAAAGGTACACCACAAGTTGAAAACTTAAAAGAGGGCGATGCTGTGCTGATTATGGAATCGTGTACTCATCTGACCTCCTGCGAAGATATTGGGCGGGTGAAAATTCCGAAATGGCTCACCGAATACACCAAAAAAACCTTGTATTTTGATTTTGTTTCAGGATTAACTCCTGTCAACAATATCGAAAAATACGCATTGGTCGTGCAGTGCGGCGGATGCATGATTACCAAAAAACAGATACTTAACCGATTAAAACCCGCCATTGATGCTGGTATCCCCATAACAAACTATGGAATGCTAATTGCCTACCTTACAGGAATTTTTGAACGCGCAACAAAAATCATTCCTTAACAAACTTTTGCACCGAATTACCTACTTTAATAAAGTAAATTCCCGAAGCAAAATGGGCAACGTTTACCGTCAAATTATTTTCCGTCATTAGGTATGAAGATAACTTGATACCTGAAATATTAAAAATCTCAACCGTGGTATTTCCTTTAATATTCCCTTCAATATTTAATATTTGGTTTGTTGGATTAGGATAAATTTTAAAAATGGTTTTATCAATAGTAACAACTCCATTAAAAAGCGTATTAATCTCTAAAACTCCGGAAGGGGCAGATTCTTTGCCTGCTCTATCCACAGTGGTAACGGTTACGTGGTATTTTGTTCGGTCTTCCACATTGAAAATAAACTGATTTCCGGTTGTTTCAAATTTTTCAGTTTGTTCGGTATTTTTGTTGACAATAGTAACATTGAAATGTTTTAAATCGTTGATGTTGGGAATATCCCAAGTAATGGCAACAAATTCTGGGGAGTTGAAATAGTAGGGGGTGTAGCGCAGGTTAGTGGGTGCTGGCGGCACATCATCTGTTACAAAAAAGTTCAATGTACCATATCCAATCGGATTAAAAGTTTCCGGATTATCGAAGGGCCATTGTCCATCCTGATTTCCAAAAGCGCCATCTCTTACGTAGATATAGGCTTTGCTTTTGTTGTTTGGTCCGGGAGTAATATCATTGATGCCTGGTCCTATGGGAAGAATAAATTCCGCTACTACGTAACCTGTTGCATCAGAGGCAGCAATGCGGGGTTCCAAATCAATGGCGGTACCTACTCCGCCGGTGTTGTAAATGGGTCGGTATTGAAGGCTGTAATTTCCTGCCGGACCATAGTTTATCCAGTAGTTTCCTTCCGAATCATTGCCGGGTTCTTCAAATGTGCCATTATAGTTATCGTCAATATAAAAGGCTGACCTGTCGCCGCTGCTTAACTGTGTATCATTTTTGTTTTCAACGGCAACACATAAAGCTTGAAATCCTGCTATTTCGGGAATAGCCTTTATGTACATAATCACACTGCCCACCGGTTGGAACGTTCCGTCGCTACCCATAAAATCGGAGGCATCAAAAACGAAAGCGTCGTCCCATTCCCCCGGAGAGATTACGCCATCAATAGTCGGCGCATTGTTTGATAAGTAGATATCAATTTCTTTTGTAACAAACGATGTTGAAGTGTATCCTAATGCCGTATTAGAAAAAGGGCTTTCCAAATCTGCATTGATAACGGCGGTTACGGCATAATAATAATTGATGGTGGGTAAAGCCGTGTTATCAATAAATTGGGTTACATTTGCGCCTGTTGTGGCAAGAATCTCAGTATAAGGAGCATTTTCATTCAGTTTTCTGTAAATATTATAACCTGTATGAACGCCTTCATATTGTTGCCAATTGAGATTAACCGTAGAATATGCGCCTTGCGTGGCAAACAGGTGTTGTACAGGCGCTCCGGCAGGCGTTAATTCAATGGTAAGGGTTGTCGTATTTTCTCCTGTAATAACAATATTTTCAATTGTTTTTGAATAATATCCCTGTTTTGATGCGGTTAATTTATAGGTACCTGCGGGAATATATTTGATATTGAAATCGCCTGCTACATTAGAAAAAGCATAGTAGTTATTCATATCTTCCAATGTTAATAAAGCCAAACTGTTATCTTCCGATCCAATGAGATTTACATTTCCGCTGATATTTCCATACGTAGAAGGTACCGGTTTAAAGAAGTAAGCGTTTCCGCCACTGCCCATTTCTCTTGCGTGAACGCTTTTTCCTGCCACAATACCTTTGGAGCCATCGGGAGCCAGATTGATATAATTAAATGAGCCCGGAGTGGTTAATGTAGTTACCGGAACCGGACTCTCTTTTCTAAAGACATAGAGGTCTGGAGCAGATGATTGTGCTAACGGACCCCAACCGGCAGCGGCAATGAGCGAACCGTCATCGGTAATTCCAATATTGGTTACCATATCTCCGCAATCGTGATACGCCCACAGCGGCACACCTGAATAATTGTTGAAAACATACACTGAACCCATATATCCTGAGGGAAGGAAACCCATTGTTCCGAAAGCAACGGTTGAGCCATCTGCCGAAATGGCAGTGCCACAACCCCACGTGGATGTAGAGCCTGCATTTTGGATGGAGGTTTTCCATTGCATTTCATAATTTCCATTGATTTTCTTATAGAGTGTTCCTTTTCCGCTGAAATCGGCTACTGCCAAATATTCGCCGTTGGCGCTTAAAGCAGGCGCTTGCGAGGGAGAATTATTATAGTAATATAAATCCTGAATTACATTGCCATTGGCAGGGTTTACTACCATAATTTTTTGTGCCGGTTGAGAAAGCGCTACTATCAACGTGGAATGATCTTCAGAAACATTGATTCCTACCACCGTATTGTCAGCGGTTAAACTCCAAACCGGAGTTTGCGAATTTGTTAAAAAAGAATAAACAGTAAAGGGGTCAGGATATTCACCCACACTGCAATAAAGTCCTGTGCCATCCGGATAAACACATGCATAAGAAACCTCTTTGTCAAAAGTTTTTTGCCAAACAACGCTTCCGTCAACAGGATTTAAAGCATACAGTACTGTGGCATCAACAACAAGGTACAAACTACCGCTTTTGTTAGAGTATGCAGCAGGAAAACCGGCTGTTGTAGGAAATTCCCAAGTAGCAGTAGTTGTGTTGCCATACTGCGCAACTCTCTGGTCGTTGAGATACCAGTTCACTACGCTTTTGTCCGTCAATTTTGAATAATAAACTTCTTGCCCAATAGCATAAGGTTCGGGTTTATGCCAAATAATCTCCAAATTATCTGCTCTGACAGCATATTGCTCAAGAGGGGTAGTCGCTTCTAAATAAGCAACTTTGCGGGAAATCCCATTACCGTCAGTGATGGATTGAGTTGCGGTATATTGCTGAGAATACACGCTTGTAACACAAAGGGTTACTAAAAACAGGCAAAAGTAAATTTTTTTCATAAAAATAAAAATTAAAAGGTGTAAAAAATTGATGCCCGCAAAGGTAAAAAAAAAAGGCGATTTTCATCGCCCCTTTTTTTAGTTAGCCCTTTTCTTATACTGCTCATATCTCCATTTCGCATTCTCTTCCGTAGCCTTAAACAACTCTTTCGCTTCTTCGGGGAAAGTGCTAACCAACGAAGCATAACGTACTTCCGATTTTAAGAAATCCTGGAATTTGCTCCAATCGGGTTCTTTACTGTCTAATATGAATGGGTTTTGTCCTTGCGCTTCCAAATCGGGGTTATACCTCCACAAGTGCCAATAGCCGCATTCAACTGCCAATTTTTGTTCGTATTGCGTTTTGCCCATGCCTACACTTAATCCGTGATTGATACAGGGAGCGTATGCAATGATGATAGAAGGACCGTCAAATGCTTCCGCTTCTTTCAATGCCTTAAACCACTGCGTTTGCGATGCACCGATTGCCACTTGAGCCACATAAACATATCCGTAAGAGGCAGCAATTAAGCCAAGGTCTTTTTTGCGGATTTTCTTACCGGAAGTGGCAAATTTAGCCACTGCACCTGCCGGCGTTGCTTTGGAAGACTGTCCGCCGGTGTTAGAATAAACTTCGGTATCCATTACCAACACATTCACATTTTCTCCCGATGCCAACACGTGGTCTAAACCGCCGAAACCGATGTCGTAAGCCCAGCCGTCGCCGCCAAAAATCCATTGCGATTTCTTTACAAAGAAGTTCTTTAATTCTAAAAGTTCTTTGCATAACGTACAGGCAGGACAAGTGCAAGTGGTTGCGCCTGCTGCTTTTTTGGCTTTCACTTCTTCAAGTTTACCCGGATATTTTGTAGCCTCGTTTTCAAAGAATTGTATTACTTCGTCAATATCCATAATGCCCCATTCCAAAGCGGCAATATATTCGTCAGCGGCGTTTCTGCCTGCTATGCCGGTGTCGTTCATGTTATTGAGCCAATTTTGAGCGGCATCTTTCACTTTTTGTGCGGTCCATTCAATTGCCACTAATTCGTTGGTTTTTCTCACAATTCGCTCCCGTATCTTTTCAGTTCCCAGCGCCATACCAAAACCGTATTCTGCCGTATCTTCAAACAGGGAGTTTGCCCACGCAGGACCGAAACCGCTTTTCTTGTTTTTGCAATAGGGGGTTGCCGGAGCAGAGCCGCCGTAAATGGAAGAACAGCCTGTGGCATTGGCAATCATCATGCGCTCGCCGAATAATTGTGTAATCGTTTTAATATAAGGCGTTTCGCCGCAACCGGTGCACGCGCCGGAAAACTCAAACAGCGGTTGTGCAAACTGACTGTTTTTGATATTGGCAGCCTTATTAATAAGGTGGTCTTTATAGGAAACATGGTTTTCCATGTATTCAAAACGTTCTACTTCTGCTAATTGAGATTCAAGAAGTTTCATTTCTAATGCTTTTGTTTTGGCAGGGCAAACATCGGCGCAGTTGCCGCAACCCGAACAATCCAATGCGGAAACTTGCATACGGAATTGCAATCCTTCAAATTCCTTACCTTGAGCCTTAAGTGTTGTTGTTCCTTTGGGCGCACCGGCTAATTCTTTTTCGTCTAATAAATAAGGTCTGATCGCAGCGTGCGGACAAACTAATGCGCATTGGTTACATTGGATACAGTTTTCGGGAATCCATTCGGGAACGTGAACGGCAATCCCGCGTTTTTCGTAAGCGGTAGTTCCGGCGGGGAAAGTTCCGTCTTCGTAGCCCAAAAATGCGCTTACCGGAAGTGTGTCGCCCTTTTGCGCCGTCATCGGTTCTACAATATTCTTAATGAAATCGGGAATATTGCGGGTGTCGGTTTCTTTCTTCAACTCAATTTTTGCCCATTCTGCGGGAACTTCCACTTTAATAACATCTGCGCCTGCATCTACAGCCGCATTGTTCATTTTCACCACCTTTTCGCCTTTACGTCCGTAACTCTTTTCAATCGCTTTTTTCATCTCTTTAACGGCAACTTCGTAAGGAATTACTTCAGAAATTTTGAAGAATGCCGATTGCAAAATGGTGTTTGTTCTGCTGCCCAAACCAATTTTATCTGCCAATTCCGTAGCATTGATAATATACATGCTGATATGGTTTGCTGCCAAATATTTTTTCACATAGTCGGGCAGGCGTTTTTTGGTTTCTTCCGCGTTCCATAAGGAGTTGTATAAGAACGTACCGCCTTTTTTCAAACCTTGCAGGGTGTCGTATTTTTCCAAATAGGAAGGCACGTGCACGGCAACAAAGTCGGGAGTTCCCACCAAATAAGGCGCTAAAATGGGCTGGTTGCCAAAACGCAAGTGCGAGCAGGTAAAGCCGCCCGATTTTTTGGAGTCGTAAGCAAAATATGCCTGCGAATATTTATCGGTATTATCTCCAATAATTTTGATAGAGTTTTTGTTGGCGCCCACCGTTCCGTCTGCGCCCAAGCCGTAGAATTTTGCTTCGTAAGTGCCTTTGGGCAATACGGAAATTTCGGGCAACAACGGTAATGATTTGTGTGTAACATCATCTACAATACCGATAGTAAATTGATTTTTAGGATTTTCTGATGCTAAATTATTGAAAACTGACAACATCATGGCGGGAGTAGTATCTTTTGAAGACAATCCGTAGCGACCACCGATAATTAGAGGTTTACATGCAGCCGGAATATCTTTGCAATTGGCAAATGCTTCCACAACGTCCAAATACAAGGGGTCGCCATTTGCGCCGTGTTCTTTTGTTCTGTCTAAAACGCAGATACGTTTTGTAGTTTCGGGAAGAACAGCGCCCAAATATTTCACGGAAAACGGACGATACAGATGCACGGAAACCAAACCCACTTTCTTACCTTCGGCGTTCAATTTATCTACAATAGTTTTTAAAGTATCAGTGATAGAGCCCATTGCAATAACAACCTCAGTAGCATTGGCAGTGCCGTAGTAGGTAAACGGCGCGTATTTTCTACCGGTAATTTTGCTCACTTCTTGCATATATTCGTTCACGATATCGGGAAGTGCATCGTAATATTTGTTTTGCAACTCGCGGGTTTGGAAATAGATATCCGGATTTTGAGCAGTACCGCGCGTTACGGGGTGCTCCGGATTTAAAGCGTTGTTTCTATAGTTTTGTAATGCTTTATAATCTATCAATTTTGCCATCTCTTCCTGATTGGAGGCTTCCACTTTTTGAATTTCGTGCGAAGTTCTAAAACCGTCGAAGAAATGCAGGAAAGGAACACGAGCCTTGATAGCAGCAAGATGTGCTACAGGGGCAATATCCATAATCTCTTGTACGGAGCCGGTTGCCAGCATCGCGAAACCTGTTTGGCGCGTGCTCATCACGTCGGAATGGTCGCCAAAAATAGACAATGCCTGTGCTGCCAAAGAGCGTGCCGAAACGTGGAATACGCCCGGAAGTAATTCGCCGGCAATTTTGTACATATTGGGGATCATCAACAAAAGACCTTGTGAGGCAGTGAAAGTTGAGGTAAGCGCGCCGGCTTGTAACGAGCCGTGTACAGCACCTGCCGCACCCGCTTCCGATTGCATCTCTACTACTTTTACGGTTTCCCCGAAAATATTTTTACGTCCATACGCAGACCATTCGTCCACGTATTCCGCCATTGTTGAACTTGGAGTGATAGGATAGATAGCGGCTACTTCGCTAAACATGTAAGCCACATGGGCTGCTGCGTAATTTCCATCGCAGGATAAGAATTTTTTTTCTGACATAACTTTATGATATTAAAGTATTTATAATGAATTTGCATTTTTTATTTTGCGGCGCGAATATAAAAAAAAGATTTAACCATATAGAATTTATTAACAAACATTCAAAAAAAATCCCTTATTTTGCTGTCGGATTTTAGGGGTACATACATCTTTAATACAACTAAAAAAAATGTTTATTTGTGGCGTAATTGAAAATCGTAATTCAATTATTATATTCTGAAACAATAAAACAACTATTTAATGTATAAAATTTTTAAATTTGGTGGCGCTTCGGTAAAAGACGCCGAAGGTGTAAGAAATCTGAAAAAGATTTTAGATATTTACAAAGATGAACCATTGATTGTGGTAATATCGGCTATGGGAAAAATGACCAATCAATTGGAAAAAGTATTAGATTCGTGGTATTATCAGCCTGAATTTTTGAAAACTAACTTTGAAACTGTTAAAAATTTTCATCTTGATATTGCGAAACAGTTAGAAAACAATCAAGAGGAGATTAGCGCTGCTTTGCTTCCTATTATGGATAGACTTTGGGAAAGATTAGCAGGCGATAATTCCAATAATTATGACAAAGATTATGATGATATTGTGAGTTTCGGCGAATACCTTTCTACAAAACTAATCTCTACCTACTTGAATCTGAATGGATATGACAATGAGTTTGCCTGCGCAATTCATCTGATTAAAACCGATGATACCTATCGCGAAGGAAAAGTAAATTGGGAAGAAACAGAAAAAGCCATTCGTGAATTTACAGCAAAAAGTTCAGGTAAAACGATTATCACACAAGGATTTATTGGAGGAACTTTAGGCAATGATGTAACAACGTTGGGACGGGAAGGCTCCGACTTCTCAGCCGCTATTTTCGCCTACTGTTTGAATGCCAAAGATGTTACGATATGGAAAGATGTGCCCGGCTTACTTAACGCTGACCCAAAATTTTATCCCGATGCAGTAAAATTAGACGTTATCTCCTATCAGGAAGCGATTGAATTGGCGTATTACGGCGCAACTATCATTCATCCAAAGACAATAAAACCTCTGCAAAACAAGAATATACCACTTTATGTAAAATCTTTCCTAAACCCATCTACCGAAGGAAGTGTTATTTCAAATGTAGAACATCTAGAAAACATTCCTTCCTATATTTTTAAAACAGAGCAGATATTGTTATCCATCTCCCCAAAAGATTTTTCGTTTATTGCCGCTGATAATCTGACCAAAATATTTTCATACATTTCAAAAAACAAATTGAAAATCAATTTGATGCAAAATTCTGCAGTGAGTTTTACTATTTGTATTGATAATAAGCCTAACCGTTTTACCAACTTGTTGAAAGATTTACGGGAAGAGTTTTATGTAAAATATAATATGAATAAAAAATTGATTACCATTCGGCATTACACTCAGGAAGCAATAGATAAAGTAATAGGCGATCAGCGTGTTATACTTGAGCAGAAAAGCAGGAGTACGCTACAGGTGGTCATTTAACAATGGTGGTACGGCTCACCCTTTAATATCGTAAATGCCCGATAGAGTTGCTCTACAAAAAGCAACCGCGCTAATTTATGCGGAAAAGTCATCTTTGATAACGATATAACAAAGTTGGAACGACTGTAAACCTCCTCCGAAAAACCATAAGCCCCTCCGATTAAAAAGAGCAGATTTTTGCAACCCGAATTTAACCGCTGTTGTATAAACTGCGAAAATTGCAGCGAAGAAACCTCTTTTCCACGCTCATCCAATAAAACAACAATATCTTGTGTATTTATTTTTTTGAGAAAAAGTTCTCCCTCTTGTTTTCTTTGAAGCTCAATGGTTAGCGACTTTGTATTTTTTAAATACGGAATCGCTTCCATCTCAAAACTGTTATAATTATTTATTTTTGAAATATAATCCTGTGAAGCCGTTTGCAACTCTTCCAGATTTTCTTTTCCAATAAATAAAAGTTTGATTTTCATAATATTTTGAAGACCGTAAGAATTATTGTCACTCGTCACTTGTCACTCGTCACTTCTCCTAATAGTGTTCCTGCGGTGCATTTTGCAATTTTTACTTCCACGTAATCGCCAGTTTTGTAATGCTTTTTTGGGAACACACACACTTTATTTTGCGGGTTTCTCCCAAAAAGATGCCGGTCGGAACGCTTGGAAACTCCCTCTACCAACACGGAAAACGTTTTACCAATATCTCTTTTGTTGCTTTCTAATGAAAGATGTTGTTGCAGCGCGATAATCTCTTCCAAACGTTTGATTTTAAGTTCCTCCGGCACATCGTCTTCCAACTTTTCCGCCGCTTTAGTACCTTCGCGCACCGAGTATTTAAACATAAAGGCGTATTCATAGCCTACCTCCCGCATTAGAGAAAGCGTATCTCGGTGGTCTTGTTCGGTCTCTCCGCAAAAACCGGCAATAACATCAGTAGAAATCGCACAATCGGGCAATATTTCCTTAATCTTTTTGATTCGTTCCAAATAATACTCGCGGGTGTAAACGCGGTTCATTTTTTGCAACATTGCATTGCTTCCCGACTGCACCGGCAAATGGATATAATGACATACATTCGGATATTTTGCCATAACAAACAACAGTTTATCCGAAATATCTTTTGGGTGCGAAGTGGCATAACGTACCCGCAATAAGGGAGAAATCTGCGCAATTTTCTCTGTCAAATCCGCAAAATCAATGTTATTTTCCGTTGCTTTCCAACAGTACGAGTTTACATTTTGTCCGAGTAATGTTACCTCTCTAAATCCTTTGTCAAACAAACTTTGCGCTTCTTCAATAATGGTTTTTGGGTCGCGGCTGCGCTCCCTGCCGCGTGTGTATGGCACTACGCAGTATGAGCAGAAGTTGTTGCATCCGCGCATAATGGAAATAAACGCCGAAACGCCGTTGCTGTCGTAGCGCACGGGGTCAATATCATCGTAAGTTTCCTCTTCTGAGAGATATACATTATAGGAAACCATTCCTAACGATGCTTTTTCAATAAGTTGAGGTAAAGAGCGGTAAGCATCGGGACCGGCAATAAAATCCAACGTTTTTTCTTCTTCAAGCAGTTGCTCTTTAATGCGTTCTGCCATACAACCGAGCAATCCGATGAGCAAACTCTTGTTTTTCTTTTTCAGCGATGCCAGTTCACGCAATCGTTTTCTGATACGCTGTTCGGCATTGTCGCGCACAGAACAGGTATTCAACAAAATCAAATCCGCATCTCGAAGCGAATCTGTTATGGAATAATAGGGAGATAATATGGAAGCTACGACTTCGCTGTCAGCAACGTTCATTTGACAGCCGTAAGTTTCAATGTGGAGCTTCTTCACGGCACGATTTGAACAATTACTTTTTTTCAGGGTTTTCGTCAGAAACGGTAAGTCTCTTTCTCCCTTTTGCTCTGCGGGCAGCCAACACTCTGCGTCCGTTTGCGGTTGCCATTCTTTCTCTGAATCCGTGTTTGTTTTTGCGTCTTCTGTTCGACGGTTGATACGTTCTTTTCATCGTTATATCGTGCTAAAATTGTTTATTTTTTTGGGGGTGCAAAAATATATTTTTTTTGAAACGAAAAAAATAAGAAAAAACTTTGTTCCAAGAACGGTTATCTTGGAACAAAGTTTTATTGTTTTACGATTTTTACCTGTTGCCCATCTATTAACAAAAGATAAACACCCGCAGCATAATGAGACAAATCTATTTCCGTATTGTGAAGTTGCTGTAACAGTCTGCCGTCTAATGAATAGAGTTTAAGTTCAGGGGTAGTTCCGTTTTTTGTTTGTATGTAAACGATGTTACTTGCAGGATTGGGATAGATTTTGATGTTCGGTAAAGAGGGTTCGAGAACGCTAATACCGCTTAGATAATCTCCTGCAAAAACTGAAACAGGATAAGCAGGAAAAAAAAGAGATACTCAATTCTATATACATATATGGCTCTTATCCTTACGCAGATTGGTCAATAAAACAATTGATTGAAGGATACAAAAAAAGAAACGATTTTGATAATACTATTTTTATTATTACCGGCGATCACCACGTAACCGCCCGACAATTTGGAGGATATTACAACTATCACGTTCCTCTGATTATTTATTCTCCCATGCTAAAATCGGGCAGAAATATGAAAGGGGTAGTGTCGCAGCGGGATATTACCCCAACTTTTCTTTCTCTGCTGCAATATAATTACAATATTGAAACACCGGATGAAGTAACATGGCTAAACTCGGCATTGGACACCTCTTTAACATTCAGCGCTCATACTTTTTCTCCTCTTCAACTCATTGACCACTCTATTGGCGGTATGCTCTATAAAAATTATTTGCTTTGTGAAGGTATCCTTGAAGAGTTTACCGATGGAAAACTTCATAAAATAGATGATCCGAAGGTTTTACAATACATGAATCGTCTGCTCTCTTTATACCGCTTTCTTGATTCTTATGCTTTTAATAATTATGCGCTTATAAAAAACAATAATGCTTACAGATATAACTCGGCTACTCAGATAATAGACATAGAAGATCCCATTGCACCCAATAGTTGTTTTGCACAAAAAACAGGCTTAGATATAGTTGAAGGTCCTGAAAAACATCAAACTACACTTTTTATAGATAGCGATTCTGAATTTCCAATAGATTTTCTTCATTTTAACATCCCTGATGATATCGAAGAATTTAAAGTGGATATTGAGTTTAAAATTTTTATGATAAATGATGATGATAAATATGATAAACGTATATGGGCTTCTATTTTGTTAGGATAACAACGGAACACGTGGTGGTGATGAAAAAAGTAGTGAAACAGTAAAAATTTATTTGTAGTACATGTGCAATTATACTTTAAAAAAACGGATAAAACCCACACAATTTTTTCCAAAATTCACGTTATTTATTATTCATATTAATTAAAAACACAAAACATTATGACAGCACTTCTTGTAGTATTAGGAATCATCGTTTTATTAATCATATTTGTTATTTCGTTGTATAACAGATTGGTACAATTACGCAACAATCGCGAAAATGCGTTCGCCGATATTGACGTACAATTAAAACAACGCTACGATTTAATCCCCCAATTGGTGGAAACCGTAAAAGGATACGCCAAACATGAAAAAGAAACTTTAGCACGGGTAATTGAACTTAGAAACCAAGCCGTTGCAGCCACTACCATTGACGGTAAAATTGCTGCCGAAAACCAACTTTCAGGCGTATTAGCCGGTTTGAAGGTTACCTTGGAAGCCTATCCCGACCTGAAAGCCAATCAAAACTTTCTTCAATTGCAGGAGGAGATGTCGGATATTGAAAATAAATTAGCCGCTGTGCGCCGTTTCTTCAACTCCGCAACGAAAGAATTGAACAACGCCGTTCAAACATTCCCCTCAAATATTATTGCCGGTATGTTCGGTTTCCAAAAAGCCCAAATGTTTGACTTAGGAGCCGAAAGAGCCACCTTAGATAAAGCCCCAACGGTAAATTTTAATTAATTGAAATTTACGGTTTAAATTTTAAATTTTAAACTTTAAACAACTTTATCACTAATGAAATACGTCGGCATTCACGCACAACAAAGAAGTAACAACATAAAGAGTATGTTTTTACTGTTTATGTTCCCTGTTCTGATTATCGGGTTGGTATATCTTTTCTTTGTAATTTTTGGTGCGATGCAGGAGGATTACAATGTTTCTGCCGGAGAAGCTACACTACAGGCGTTGCCCGTAGTAATTATAGCCGTAACGATTTGGTTTTTCATTGCGTATTTTATTAATACAATGCTTATTCGATACGCAACGCATTCGGCACCGTTGGAAAGACGAGACAATAAGCGCGTATATAATCTGGTGGAAAACCTGTGTATGGCAAACGGCATGAGTATGCCGATGGTGAATGTTATTGAAGATAATTCATTGAATGCCTTTGCCAGCGGAATCAACGAGAAAACTTATACGGTTACTTTGACGAGAGGTATTATCAACACATTAGACGATAATGAATTGGAAGGCGTAATTGCCCACGAACTTACCCATATTCGCAACCGTGATGTGCGTTTGTTAATTGTATCTATTATATTTGTAGGCATTTTCACGATGGTTGCTCAAATAGCAGCCCGCATGGCATTTCAGGGTTCTATGGGGCGCAGGAGTAACAACAAAAATAATGGTGCAAGCACCGTTGTGATGCTGCTTATTATAGCCGCATTAGGGGCAATTGGGTATATTTTTTCGCTGCTCATTCGTTTGTCCATTTCCCGCAAACGTGAATATATGGCAGACGCCGGTGGTGCACAAATGACGAAAAATCCGCTGGCATTAGCCTCTGCATTGCGTAAAATTTCCCGTAATCCCGAAATTCACGGCGTTAAACGCGAAGACATTGCACAACTTTACATAGAACATAAAGCCAAAGGTAGTTTTTCAGGATTGTTTGCCACGCACCCGCCCATAGAGCAAAGAATCGCGGTTCTGGAACAGTTCTGATTTGTAATATAAAAGGTTGCATACTGGAACAAGCCATTTTTGACTTTGAGCAACCACAAAACGAAGAACTTGGCAATCTGCAAATTGCGTTAGACGGAGGATTTACGGCTGCCGGATAAGTTTTTGAACCCGATAAGGGTTGTGATGAAAAAATAAAATATTTTTGCCCCACCTCAAAAGTAATATTAACTTTAAACCTTAAATCTTATGCCCGACGACAAAAAAATTATCTTCTCTATGGTGAATGTGAGTAAAATCTATCCACCTCAAAAACAAGTATTAAAAAACATTTACCTTTCGTTTTATTACGGCGCGAAAATCGGTGTGCTGGGGTTGAACGGCGCAGGGAAATCCTCGCTCTTAAAGATTATTGCCGGTGTGGACAAGTCGTATCAGGGGGAAGTGGTTTTCTCTCCCGGCTATACCGTAGGCTATCTGGCGCAGGAACCCGAAATGGAAGACTCGCTCACCGTAATGGATGTAGTGAAACAGGGCGTACAAAAAGTAGTGGATATTCTTGCAGAATACGACGCAGTGAATATGAAGTTTATGGAAGAGATGACCGACGACGAAATGAATAAACTCATTGAACGTCAAGGGGAACTGACGGAATTGATAGAGCAGTACGATGCGTGGGAATTGGATAGCAAATTGGAGCGTGCTATGGACGCCCTGCGCTGTCCTGACCCCGATACGCCGGTTAAAAACCTGTCGGGGGGAGAGCGCCGCCGCGTGGCGCTATGTCGCCTGCTACTCTCTGAACCGGACATTTTGCTGCTGGACGAGCCTACCAATCACTTGGACGCCGAATCGGTGGAATGGTTGGAAATGCACCTGCAACAATATAAAGGGACGGTGATTGCCGTTACCCACGACCGCTACTTCTTAGATAATGTTGCCGGCTGGATTTTAGAGTTGGATAGAGGAGAGGGTATCCCCTGGCAGGGCAACTATTCTTCGTGGTTAGAGCAAAAAACACAACGTTTGGCGCAGGAAGAGAAACAGGAATCGAAACGTATGAAAACGCTGGAGCGCGAATTGGAATGGGTACGTATGTCGTCAAAAGCACGCCAGTCGAAAGGAAAAGCCCGTTTGAATGCCTACGATAAATTGTTGAACGAAGATATAAAAGAACGGGAAGAAAAACTGCAAATCTACATTCCGAACGGACCGCGCTTGGGAACAAATGTAATTGATGCCGTGAAGGTTGCCAAATCATTCGGCGAAAAGTTGCTGTTTGAAGATTTAAACTTTTCGCTTCCGCCCAACGGTATTGTGGGAATTATCGGACCCAACGGCGCGGGAAAAACCACACTGTTCCGCTTAATTATGGGTTTTGAACAACCTGATGCCGGCGAATTTAAAGTGGGCGAAACCGTGAAGGTGGGATACATTGACCAGCAACACGTGGAAATTGACCCCGAGAAAACCGTTTGGGAAGTGGTGTCGGAGGGCAACGAACAAATGATGATGGGAGGACGGCTTATCAATTCGCGCGCCTATATCTCTCGCTTTAACTTTGGCGGACAAGACCAAAACAAAAAGGCGGGCGTACTCTCCGGCGGAGAACGCAACCGCCTGCATTTGGCGCTCACCCTTAAATCGGAAGCCAACGTGCTGCTGTTGGACGAGCCCACCAACGACATAGATATTAACACCCTGCGCGCTTTGGAAGAAGGGTTGGAAAACTTTGCCGGCTGTGCCGTAATCATCTCGCACGACCGCTGGTTTTTAGACAGAGTGTGTACCCATATCCTCGCTTTTGAAGGCGACTCGCAAGTCTATTTCTTTGAAGGAAATTATACTGAGTATGAGGAAAATAAAAAGAAACGATTAGGCTATATTGAGCCGAAACGGATACGGTATAAAAAGTTGATGAAGTAGCGACTACGAAATTTGCAATAAAAGCAACACCCTGTCGTTATTATCATATTAAAAAACGATTTGCTTATGAAGAAAATATCCTCAATTGTTATTGCTGCATTTTTCTTATCCATTCCTTTTTTAAGTTTCGGGCAACAAGAAACTCCAACCAATGAGAACAATAATTCGGAAAAAAAGATTTCATACACTTTCATCAATGAGTATGGTTTCTTTGTAGGCGGAGGATTTGGATTTACAAGTGTTTTTGTGAATGGAATTTCTATTAAAAAACAGGATATTATTGGTATCGGAGTAGGGTATGAGAGTGATGACCGCTCACAGCAAAGCATTCCAATATTTCTGAATTATCGTCACTATTTTTCCGGTAAGCGCGTACTAAAACCATTAGTAAATTTTGCCGTGGGTACTCGAATTAGTTTATTGATAGAAGATTACAGTGGTTGGTATATATACGGAACTCCAATGGGCGATACGAGTGGAAAAAATGTTAAGGTTACTCCTGGATTATATGCTACTATTGCAGCAGGATTTAAAGTAAAGGCTTTCTCTTTTACTTCAGGTTTTTTCTTGAAATCGTGTAATAATGATTTTTTTGGCGGAGTAGAAGTAAAGGTAGGTTATACTTTTTAAATTATGCAAAAGAGTTTTATCAATTTATACTAACTTAATTTTAAATCAAATAATTTATGAAAAAAACAGCAGTAACCATTTTTGCTATTCTTTTTTTAGCAATCCCCTTTTTAAGTTTCGGGCAAAAAGAAACTTCAACTGATGAAAAAACCAAAACCGAATGTAAGTTTTCATACGCGCTCATCAATGAGTATGGCTTCTTTGCAGGTGGCTCAGTTGGCTTTACCGGTATTTTTGTAAATGGTATCCGTTTTAACAAAACCCAAGATGTTATTGGTCTTGGGGTGGGGTATGAAGTAGATACAAAGCCGTCTTCTTCTTCATATTATAGGGATTTTGAGAGTAAGTCGGTAGAGAATGCGCAAAGTATTCCCATTTTTGTTAATTACCGCCACTATTTTCCGGGAAAAAGGGCGCTGAAACCATTAGTAAATTTTGCTATTGGTACAAGAATTAATTTCTGGAAAGAATACTATTATTATTATGAACCTTGGTGGGAGTATCCCGACCTCTACCCTCGCCAATATACGAAAGAATCGCAAGAGGTTAATGCAGGCTTATACGGTACAATAGCCGCCGGTTTTAAGGTAAAAGCATTCTCTTTCACTTCGGGATTTTTCTTAAAATCGTGGAATAAAGAATACTTTGGCGGAGTTGAAGTAAAGGTAGGTTATACTTTCTAAATACTTACGGAAGATCTTTACTGTGTTATATCTCCCTCTGTTTCAATCTTATCTTCGTTTGGAAAAATCACTTTCCCCAAAAACAGTGGAAGCCTATTTGTGTGATGTTAAAAAATTTGCCCATTTTCTTTCTCATAATGAAGAAATAATAGATGAAGCGGCATTGAAAAACGCCGTTTTAAACAATTTCCAAGATTATATGCAACACCTTTTTAAAGAAAAGACGAAAGCCACCTCGCAGGCACGCACGGTTTCCGCTTTGAAAGCATTCTATCGTTTTTTACAATATGAAAAAGTGATTGAAAATGACCCGACCGAATTGCTGGAAGCGCCCAAAACAGCGAGAACATTGCCCGATGTGCTTTCGGTTGCAGAGATAGAAGCCATCATTGCCGCCATTGACCTCAGTAGCAAGGAAGGACACCGCAACAAGGCAATGATTGAAGTTTTGTACGGCTGTGGACTGCGCGTAAGCGAACTGATTAATCTTAAACTCTCTCAACTCTTTTTTCGCGATAACTTTATTCGCATTATCGGCAAAGGAGACAAGGAGCGGCTCGTTCCGATTGGCGAGACTGCACAAAAAGCAGTCATACATTACATAGATGGTTTTCGTTCAAAACTGAAAATAAAAAAAGGGATGGAAGATATTCTGTTTCTTAACCGAAGAGGTGCAAAACTAACCCGCGAAATGATTTTTATAATGATTAAAGAAGTAGCACAACTTGCAGGTATTCAAAAAAATATTAGTCCGCATACTTTCCGGCACTCTTTTGCCACCCATTTAATAGAGGGTGGTGCCGATTTGCGCGCTGTGCAGGAAATGTTAGGACATGCCAGTATCACTACCACTGAAATATACACCCATTTGGATACTGATTATATTCGGAGCGCTATCGCACAGTTTCATCCAAGATATTAGGAGAAAAAATATTTAGATTCTTAATAATTAAAAATTTTATGGATTTTTGCCCCAAAAATTCCAACAATGACTTTTGAAGCGCTCATCGAAAAATTTAATACTTTATGAAACATCACCAATCTTTTATTTTTAGAAACAGATTACGCCTTTTGCTTTCTGTATTCTGCTTTCTGCCGTTGCTGCTTTCTGCACAGAACTTTAACACCTATTTTGAAAACAAAACGCTTCGCATAGATTATATGCATCAGGGCAATGCGCACAGCGAAAAAATTGCACAGGTAATTTTTTGGCGGGGAGGCATTTGGAGCGGTACTCACACACAATTGATTGAACCCGCACGTCTCGGAGAAATGGTATTGACCGTGAAAGATGCCAAAACCAACGAGATTATCTACACCCGAAGTTACTCTACCTTGTTCGGAGAATACGCCACCACCGAGAGAGCAGAAAAAGAAGAGGGGTTCTTTGAAGAATCTATTTTGATGCCCTATCCCAAAGCGCCGGTGAAATACGAGTTTGGTGTTTATTCAAGATCGCATCAGTTCACTTTTCTTTACGAAGGTGAATTTGACCCGAAAACCACCCCTCAAAAACCATTCAAAAAAAAGTATAATGTGATGAATTTACATATTGGCGGAAAGGCAGAGAGTTGTTTGGATATTCTGTTTCTTCCTGATGGTTATTCTAAAAAGGATAAAGAGAAACTGAAGAAAGATATGCAAACTTTTGCGGATTACATCCTTAACTGCTCTCCGTATTCGGAAAATAAAGATAAGGTAAATATCAGAGCTATTAAAGGATACTCTAAAGAATCGGGGATTACTGACCCTAATGCCAAAGTTTTTAAAAAGACATTGCTCAACAGCAGTTACAATACTATTGATGTGGACAGATATTTGATGTGTTTGAATGTGTGGAAGATGAATGAAATTGCCGATGACGCGCCTTATGATGCGCTTCTGATTATTGCCAATTCAAAAAAATACGGCGGCGGCGGTATCTATAATTTCTATGCAGTAGTAAATTCCGACGGTAAATACAGTGATTACGTAACCGTTCACGAATTAGGACACTCTATTGCAGGCTTGGGCGATGAATATTTCGACTCAGAAGTCTCTGTGCGCGATTTCTATCCCGAAGGCGTTGAACCCGTTGAACCTAATCTAACTACTTTGGTAGATTTCGACAAAAAATGGAAACATTTACTTGCTCAAGATACCCCTGTGCCCACCCCCGATGAAGATGAATATAATAATGTGGTAGGCGTGTTTGAAGGCGGTGGCTACGTTGCCAAAGGCGTTTACCGCCCGTGGCACAATTGCACTATGAAAGAAAAAGTGTATAACGGTTTTTGTCCCGTGTGCAAAAAAGCGCTTGAGAATGTATTTCTGTATTTTTCTAAATGAATAAATATTTGTGTGATAATAAAAAAGAATATGTTTTGTTGAAACGACTATTAAGAAGTGGAACAGCCCACTAATCACTAATCACTAATATGAAGCCTCTTGCCGAACTTCTTCGTCCCCAAACGTTATCTCAGTATATCGGGCAACAACATTTGGTTGGGAATGGCGCTATTTTACGGAATGCGATTGAGAACAATGCGTTACATTCTATGATTTTGTGGGGCCCGCCCGGTGTAGGCAAAACCACGCTGGCATTGCTTATTGCACAATTAACAAACGCGCAGTTTTATATGCTCAGCGCCATAAGTTCAGGGGTTAAAGATATTCGGGATATTATTGATAAAGCCAAAACTTCCAATGAAAAATCTATTTTGTTTATTGATGAAATTCACCGGTTTAGCAAATCACAACAAGACTCGCTGCTGGGTGCGGTAGAGCAGGGCATTGTTACCCTCATTGGCGCCACAACCGAAAATCCCTCTTTTGAAGTAATCTCGCCCTTGTTGTCCCGTTGTCAGGTGTATGTGTTAAAAGAATTGAGCATTGACGACCTCCGGTTTATTTTGGATAATGCTAAAAAACATTTGGAAGAACAATTAAAGATTGTTATTGAGATAAAAGAAACGGAAGCGTTATTTCGCATTTCGGGTGGAGATGCGCGAAAACTGTTGAATGCCATAGAATTGGCAGTGCAATTTATAAAACCTGAAAACGGCAAATTGCTCATTACAAACGATTTGGTAATGAAGTGCGTTCAGAAAAACCTCGCACTTTACGATAAAAAAGGAGAGCAGCATTACGATATTATTTCGGCGTTCATTAAATCTATGCGCGGCTCCGACCCGAATGCGGCGGTTTATTGGCTGGCGCGTATGATTGAAGGCGGCGAAGACCCGCTCTTTATTGCGCGCCGTATGATTATCCTCGCTTCCGAAGATATCGGCAATGCCAATCCCAATGCGCTGCTGTTGGCAAACAACTGCTTCCAAGCCGTGCACCAAATCGGGATGCCCGAAGCGCGCATCATCTTGTCGCAGACTGCCGTCTACTTAGCTGCCTCGCCCAAGAGCAATGCTTCTTACCTTGCTATTGACGAGGCTTTGGCATTTGTAAGAAAAACCGGCGATTTGCCTGTTCCGTTGCACATCAGAAATGCACCCACCCAATTGATGAAAGATTTGGATTATCACAAAGGATACAAATACGCCCATTCCTTTGAAAACAATTTTGCAGACCTTGAGTTTCTTCCCGAATCCATTAGTGGCAAAAAGTTTTACGAGCCGCAAAACAATCCACGGGAGAACGAAATAAGAAATTATCTAAAAAAATGCTGGAATAAATATAGATATTAATCTGTATTAACATTTATTAACATTTTTATTAAACTTATAATCAGTAAGTTAATATTTTTATTAACGTTTATTAACGAAACGTATTCAACAAATTATATTTTTGCCACAGAATTATGAACTATGATTTTAGTAAGATTTTTAAGATTACCACGATGAAAAATAATCCTGTTAATCTTGTAATACAAGAAAATCAAGATTCAGACAATTAAACATTAATCATTAACCATTAAAATATAGTTATTATGAAAAAGAACTTACATTTTTTAGTTTTGTGTCTTGTTGCATTTTTTTTCTTTGGCACATTGAATGCGCAAACGATTACTTATCAGTTACGCAATGCCGATTTTGAAGCGCCATTTGTTCCTGCGCCCGGTAGCGGTTCTATAGGGACAGAACCTCCCTATTGGCACTCTTTTGGCTCGCTTACCGGTCCTCAGGCATCTCTTGCACAAAGTAGCGCTCAGATTTCACGATCCAGTGACACGAGACATGGCTCAAATGTGGGTTATTATTCTTGTAAGATTAACGCGAGGAGTATTATTATTGCCATTGCCAATGGAAACATGACCACAGGACGTATTAATGCAGGAAGTCTGACCGCCTCTAATCCTGCTAATCATAATTTTACAGATCCAAACGACAATAATTTTAACGAGCCTTGGGGATCTACGCCCGATTCTATACGTTTTTGGGCAAAGTTCACGCCAAACAGCGCTACGCAATATGCAAGGATGAGTACTTATATTCATGATAACTACAAGTTTACAGATACTCCGGAGGGGGATCCCAATTCATATAACTATATTGTGGCTCATGCTGAATTGGAGTGGCAAAGAGGAAATCAGGGCTGGTATCAATACACAATACCTTTCGACTACGCTTCATACGCTCATCTTGGAAAATTACCAAGATACATATTAATAACTTTTACAACAAACAGAACACCCGGTTCAGGAAACGGGAGTGATGCTTTATATATTGATGATATTGAAATGGTGTACAGTGCGTGGCTTTCCGATTTAAAAATTAACGGCGTAACGATTGACGGTTTTAATAAGACCCTTTTAACTTATGGAGGACCTACATTAACGGGAGTTCCGGGCGAAATGGAATTTCCCTACCAGCCGGCGGATTTCTCGTGGACGCCTGAAGTAGCCGATATTACAAGTGTTGTAGTTACCAACGTACCCGGTCCACTTGGAGATGCCGACGGAGGTTATACCTCTATCTTAGTAACCGCAGAAGACTACGTTACCCAAAAAGAATACAGAATATACTATTTCTCAAATCTTTCAAATGATAATAATATTACGGCATTAAGTTATACTATGGATGGAACAACTCCAATTCCTGTACCCGGATTCACTTCTGCTCAAACCAACTATCCTATAGTTATTACTGACCCTGAAGAGGTACGAATTCCTCAAATTTTGGCATCAAGTATTGTGCTGTCCAATGAATCTGCTGAGATACAACGTATTGAACAGCCTACAGGGGTCAATTCAAGAGGCACGGTGGTAGTAAGAGCCCAAAATTATAGTTTAAAATCCTATAATCTAATGTTCTCGAAAGTACAATCTTCCAATGCTAAATTAAACTGGATAAAAATTGGCGGTACGGATGTTGCAAATTTTGATGCAGATACATTAGCTTATAGTTATTCCATAACTACTTGTACGACTACTATTCCTACTATTACCTACGAAAAATCAAGTGTCTGGGCAAGTGTTCAATATACGCCTGCAACATTAACTAACCGAACGGCTACCATTAAAGTAATTGCTGAAAACAATACGCAAAGAATATATACTATTCATTTTACTTTCACAAACAATAATGCTAATCTGTTAGGATACAGAATAAATTCTACGAATCAAAATAACGTTTTTAGCACTACCAATTTTAACCATACTTATTCGGCTTCCTTAACATCGATTTTCACCTTATCCTTATCAACCACTTCGGGGCAACAAGTTTGCAGCGGATCTACGGTAGCATTTCCATCGCCTGTGGTATGGTTTCCCGATACCAATAAAATTAACGTAACGGCTTTAGATGGAATTACCAAACAAACGTATGGAGTGATTGTTAAAAATACAAACTGCTATTTAAAACAAACCTCAGGTTCGAATATAGGTTTAAAATACAGATATAACGGTGTGGTTCGAAATATCACTATTCCCAGTGCCAATAATAATAATGATGTAACCATTAATGTAACCATACCGGTAACGGGACCTAACGAACCTTGCGAACTGATAGAAGCAGATCCGCAAGCCCCTGTTATAGATACTATTATATACACGCAACCCACTGCAAGAGCCGGCAATAGCGGTAGAGTAAAGGTGGTTGCCAACGACGGCGTTGCAAATAAAACCTACATCATCAATTTTACGCCTACTATTTCTACGGATGCTACGTTGAGCAGTATTACCTACAACGGATTTCCGGTTCCGGGTTTTAACTCCGCAACAGAATTTTATACGCTTATTTTTCCATCAAGCGTAACAGAAATTCCTGATATTGAATTTACTCCTAATTTCCAATGGCTTCCTGAAACCAATATCGTTTATACGCCGGCTACTTCTTTCTCAGACACTACCATTATTACAGTAACTGCGGAAAATGGAACTGCACAGAAGATTTACAAAATTGCTTATGAAGTAGTTGCACAGGAAAAAGATGCTTATTTGAGAGATATAAGATATGATAACATTTCAATAAGCGGATTTAATCCAACAATTTACGAATATTTAGTGGATGTTCCCTATTCAGCGCCCACGCCTCCGCAAATCATTCCATTCTCTTCATCGCCTACTGCGCTCGTTTTTTCTTCAGTACAAATGACTACGTCTCCTTACACACAAAGATTTCTTGTGTATTCTGAAGATATGACGGTTACTAAAATTTATAAGGTTGATTTTAACAGAGTAAGAAATACCAATGCCGCTTTAGCAGATATTAAAATTAACGGCGTATCACTGCAAGATTTTAATTCTGAAGAATTTATCTATGAATTTGAATTGCCCTACACGGAATTAAATGCACCTGTGGTTACCGCAGTGCCGGCATTTCCTTATGCGCAGGTTGTTATTTCACAAATAGATACAGTAACAGGAACGGTTACCATTAATGTTACTGCTGAAGATGACGCTTATACAACGGTTTATACCATTGATTTTACCCGCGAATTATCTCCGGTAAATACTATTGTATCAATCAGCTATGAATATAATGGACAAACTTATAATTATCCTTTTAACGAAAATGAAACGGAAGTAACCATTATGCTTCCGGTGGAAACAACAGGCATTCCGAGTATTACAAACATAGTATTAGCCGATAATCGTGCCGATTTTGAAATGATAGAGCAACCCGGTGAAACGAACAATCTGACAGGAACAATAGTAGTTACTGCGGAAGATTTAACAGAGAAAACCTATACTGTTAATTTTGACAGAACATTATCAGGCAGTACCTTATTGACCGGTATTTTCTATAATAGTATTCTTTTACCCGATTTCGACCCCAATGTTTTAACCTACCATATTATTTTACCGTTTAACAATTCACAAATACCCACAGTTACCGCTATTGCGAACTGGATGAATACAAATGTTGTGATTGAGCAGGCTACCTCTTTTCCCGGACAAGCTACCGTACAGGTAACTTCCGAAGATGGACAGTTCTACAAAAACTACACAATTGTTTTTCAACGTCAAGGGGATCCCCATCTATATGCTTTATCTTATAATCTTGATGGTACATCTATTCCTATTCCCAATTTTTCACCTTCAACATTAGTGTACAATATAAATTTACCCATAGCCACTACAGCCGTTCCCGTACTGGAATATCTTCCTGAAGATGACAGATGTGCGATAACTTATGTTCCTCAAAGTGAGACTAACGGTACATCTACCGTGAAGTTGGTTACCTGGAATCAGAGTGATTCTTTAACCTATACGGTGAATTTTGTTGTTATACTTTCCACAGAAGCGTTATTATCTGATTTAAAAGTGAATGGCGTAACGATTGAAAATTTTGACCCTAATAAATTTAACTATTCTATTGAGTATGAATATGGAACAGTGAATTTACCTGTTGTTACCGCCACAGCCACTCAATTAGATGCCACAGTTGATATTCAGGGGATTCCTCAATATCCCGGAGTTGCTACTGTAACCGTAACTGCCGGTAATCCTACTTATACCAACACTTATACCGTTTCGTTCCGTGTGGAAGCCGGAGATAATAACTATTTGAAGGAAATAACCTTAAACGGAGTGCCTTATGCAAAGTTTGACAAAGATCAATATTTCTATGATGTTGAGTTGGCTTTTGGTATCACTGATGTTCCTGTGGTTGGCGCTACTACCGAAGATGAAAGAGCAGGACAAGAGATTACACAAGCAGGGCAATTAGGAGATACTGCTAAAATTAGGGTTACAGCCATAAATGGAGATGTTGCCTTGTATCAACTCCGTTTCATTACAACTAAAAATGACTATCCTTATGCTAAAAATATTTATATTGATTGGGAACCTATTGAAGATTTCAATAGTTTTATAGCTGATTATACATATCTTCTACCCTTCAATTATGTGGGAACCCCTTCTATTTTAGTAGAGCCTGAAGATCCGAAAGCAACTGTTGCTACTCCGGTATGGTCAACCACCATGCCTCTGCAAGCCACAATAACGGTTACTGCTGAAAACGGCATTACTCAATTCACCTATTGCATTACTTTTGAAAGAGCAAGCAACATTGAATCTTATAATAAAGAATTTGTGATTCGTGTATTTCCTAATCCAAGTTCAGATGTACTTCATTTTGTAATAGATGAGATGTCTCAACAAGGTTATTTGGAAATCTACTCTATTGAAAACAAAAAAGTGGGGAACTATTATTTGCATGGTGGCAACAATGAAGTAAACATTGAACATCTATCAAAAGGTATCTATTTCTATAAGTTTTTCACCGACAAAACGATGCTTGGCGCAGGTAAGTTTATTAAACAATAAACTTAGAAAAGAAATCTATCCAATCCACCCAATTGCAGATCAATCTTTACCTCAAAATCACACACTTTACCATTTCGCTTGAATGGTTATCATAAATTACTTTAACAAACACAAATCCCCTGTTTATCTCTTTTACGTCTATTGAGATTTGGTGGGCATCAACTGTTATTTGTTTTATCATTCTACCTGTAATATCATACATCTCAACGTTTTTTATAATTGCATCGGGATTGTTTAAATACAGTTTATCGTTTACGGGATTTGGGTAATAAATCAGTTTTGAACCGGTTTTATGTTCATAATCATAAACTCCGAGAGCGTCCAATACTTTACCGAAGTTGGGAATTCCATAGCCATATTGAATATCGTGTTCGGGGTATCTGTCTGCCGATTGTTGCACGGCTTTAATAATTTGGTCGGGTGTTTTGTTGGGCGCGGCTCCGATGATACAGGCAACCATACCGCAAGTAATTGGGCTTGCAAAAGAGGTACCGGAAGCGGTTCCAATAGTGTTATCGGGGAATATAACAGCTGCGTCCAAGCCGCAGGCAACCACATCGGGCTTGGGATATCCGGCGCCGTTAGGTCCAATAGAACTAAAATCGGCAATTACACCTGACAGGTCAACCGCACCGAGCGATAATGCCTCCGGTGCATCAGCAGGAGAGCCTACCCAAGGAAAGGGTTTTCCATTATTATTTCCCGCACTGTTAGTAACAAAAACTCCACGTTCAACCGCCATTTTGGCAGCAATGGAACTAATTGCCGTTTTACCGTCCATATCTGAATATTTATGATCCATCACCGGATCATCAAAAGTAATATAACTCAGTGAGGAATTGATAATATCAGCGCCGAGACTATCCGCCGCTTCTGCACCTATCATCCAAAAATACTCTTCTATTAAAAACTCCGTTGGCGTATCTTCGGTTCGTATCAACGCATAAGACGCCTTCGGTGCAGTTCCCACATACTCGCCTTCAAGGTATCCGCCCATGCACGACAAAACCAGCGTACCGTGGCTGCTAATCAATTCATCGTAAATAGACCGTTGCGGTTCAACCACATTCTCTTCATATACAATTCTACCTGATTCGTATAGATGAGAAAAACCGCCTACTTTATCTGCATTGTTAAAACCTCCATCTAAGACTGCAATGATTACTCCCTCGCCGGCGTAGCCCTGTTTATGAACGGTAACGCCATTCAACTGCTCAATTTGTGCAGCAGCATAGCCATAGTTGTAATCGCCTTTTGCGCCTTGCGTTACGTTAATCACTTCATTCTCCCATTTAGGGTGAATATCATAAAGTTGATACTTTCCTTCAGCCGGTTTCACATAAACTACTTTATCTACAAAATCTAATTTTCGAATTGCATTAAGCATATCCTCTTCGGCATAAACCAAAACAGCATTAGCCCAGCGGCTGACATCGCGCACATAAGCGCCGGTCATATTAACCATTTCTACATAACAGGGGTCAACGGGTAAATCCTCTGCTGTTACGGCAATACCATATTTATTTCTTCTATCTATAGCTCTTTGAGACAGATACTCAAGAGGATTATTAATACTGTAAGGGGTATTCTCTTTGTCTTTAAAGTGAACGGCATATTGTGGAGCGTTCAATGGCGGATTAGGAGGTGCCGCGCCGCCGCAATAATTCACAAAACTGTAAAATACGCCGGCAGGAGGCGCAGACGAAGCGGTATAGATAATATCGCCACCGTCGTATTTAATGATAAATGAACATTCGTTATCGTAACTTCCTGGCTGCCATGAAAGTGTGAATGTAACCCCCACTGCTTTACTGACTGTATAGATAGCAGAACTACCGTTATTGATGGTAAAAGTCTGTTGAGGTGTTCCATCATCGAAATTAACTTTAATAGCAGCGCCATTCCACCCATCGCCATCGGAATCGTGTAATTCAAAAACAATACCACATTTATCGCTGTAAGTAAAAGTATAAGTTCTTGATTTTCCTTCTGCATCTGTTAATTGCAATTGAAATGGAATGGAAATTTGTCCGGGCACGGCATTAGGATTAACAGTGATGTTAAAAGTTGCATATTTCGTTTGTGTGGGAAGCATATTGCCAATGGCGGAGCTATTGGAGTTAATAGTAACTAAGTCGGAAGTTGAGGAAAGAACTGCTGTAACTCCACTTGCATATTCATTCCCGTTATTTACAATGTATGTAAATAACTTTGCTGTTTCTCCGGGTTCGAGAACGCCGTTTGCATTTCCGGCATAATCGTCCACAGCATAAGTTTTGTATGCTAAAAGATTTCCATAAACATCAAGTGAAAAAATGCCCTTAGCCGTGTTGCCGTTATAACTAAATGTAACATAGAATTTTATAGAACTTTTCGGGAAGGCGTTTTCACTTAAAGTAAGGGTAAATGCGTTAGTTACCGTTTTTGTTTCATCAGGAGAAAAAGTACCGAAATTAGCAGTATTATTAATAAAAGTAACCTCAGAACTATTCGTTGAGATAACGGCATTTACGTTGCTTAATGTTTCGGTAGTTTTATTTTTTACAGTAATATTCAGGTTAACGGTTTCACCCGGGTTGAGTCTTCCATTATTATTTCCCTGAGTGTCATCAATAGTAACAGCAACAATTTCCAAAATACTGAGTGCGAGAACGGTTTCTAAGGCAGCAGCGAAGTTGGGGATTCCGTAGCCATAAGCAATTTCGTGGTTGGGATACCTGTTTCCGGTTTCATCTACAATATCGCGAAGCAGAGCCGGATGAAGTCCTCGATTTGCCTGAATAAGGCAGGCATACATTCCGCAAGAGATAGGGCTGGAAAAGGATGTTCCGTCTGCCGAACTAATAGTTCCTGATGTTGAATAAACAGTAGCGCCAACACCTCTTGCACATACATTAGGTTTGGGGTCTCCTGCGCCGTTTGGTCCGATAGAACTGAAATATGCGATAGTACCTGAACTGTTTACTGCGCCAATAGTACCGGCATATTTAGTATCTCCGGGAGAGCCTACCCAGGGCCAACTTGAGCCGTTATCATTTCCGGCGCTGGCAGTAACAAAAATTCCTTTCTCGATAGCGGTTTTTGCAGCAAAAGAAGCCACAGGAGTTTCACCGTCCACTTGGGCATGTGTGTAGTCCATTGAAGGATCGTCAAAAGTACGATACCCCAAAGAGGTATTGACAATGTCGGCGCCGATACTGTCGGCAGCCTCTATACCCACTGCCCAATTATAACACTCAACTAAATACTCGGTTGCGGCATCTTCCGTTCGTATCAGTGCGTATGACGCCTGCGGAGCAGTACCCACAAATTGACCATTAGCATTGGCAGACATGCACGACAGCACATTCGTTCCGTGATTACTGGTGTTTGAAGCATAAATGTTTCCATTAGGAACAACTACGTCCATTGTAAAAATGGGGCCTGCCGAATAGATATTGTTAAAAACAGAAAGCGAGTTCACATTTTGAAATCCGGCATCCAGCACAGCGATTAAAACGCCCTGACCGGTATAGCCCTGTTGATGAACGGGAATGCCATTTATTTGGCTAATTTGAGACTGACCTTGACCATACTGATAGTTTTCCGCAATATTTTTAGGATCAACCGGTATAAAATCTTCTTCTTTCTCTAACTTGTTAGCAAATTGACTCACAAAGCCTTCACCGCCTGACTTTCCGCCGTAAGAGTGAGGACTGATATAGACTACCTGACTCACAAAAGGCAACTGCTGTATTTGATTAACAAGAGATGACGGACAAGAAATCAAAGCGCAGTTAAGCCATTTACTGGTAAATGGCACATTAGCGCCCAAATTTCTTAATGCCTGAACATATTGCGGGTTAACCGGCAAATCTTGCATATTAATAGCAATATTGTGTCGTGCACGCCTGTCAATGGCACGTTGCGACAAAAATGCTTCCGGATTTTCAATACTGTATGGTGTATTGTTTTTATCCGTAAAATATACCGCATACTTTTGTGCGGACAGGTTTATTGAAAGAAAACTCAATAAAATAATAAAAAGGATAGGGGTGAAAAGTTTTTTCATAATAATTTTTTGGTGATAAATTGTTAAAAATCTATGCTTATTAAAAACAGATGCGAAAATAAACTTTTTTCTGGCTCTATGTAATTTTGTGTTCTTTGTATCTCTGTGCTGAAATTTTTCATATATATTTGTCGCGTACTACTCCATTTGCTAACAAACACTAAATTAACTCTATATGAAATCTAAAAAAACAAAATCCACCAACACTAAACGAAATAAAAAAATGTTTTACCCAAAAGTTCGCGAAAAATACATTGACCCTTTTACCGATTTCGGCTTTAAAAAGTTGTTCGGAGAAGAATGCAACAAAGATTTACTTCTTGATTTCTTAAACGAACTTCTTTATGAGGAGCAAGGGCGCATCGTTTCTATTTCTTATCTTAAATCAGAAAAATTAGGCGCGTTGGAAAGCGCTCGCAAAGCCGTTTTTGACCTGTATTGTGAAAATGAGAAAGGAGAAAAATTTATCGTTGAACTTCAAAAATCAAAACAACAGTTTTTTAAAGACAGAACACTGTATTACAGTACATTTCCTATCACAGAACAAGCGCCTCCAAACGATTGGAATTTTGAGTTAAAAGCAGTATATACCATTGCTATTCTGAATTTTGTTTTTGATGAAGATAAAAATGACCCCGATAA
>Ga0268262_10000194_pt1 | contig 79983 bp, 80 predicted proteins | sample TergutNc150P3_FD_190354 | JGI IMG/M metagenome (GOLD analysis project Ga0268262, IMG submission 190354) | Nasutitermes corniger P3 segment gut microbial community from laboratory colony in Florida, USA - Nc150 P3 (SPAdes) (version 2) | ecosystem: Host-associated > Arthropoda: Insects >...
CCAGCCGCTACTGCAATGGCTATCACCGTTAGAATGACGGTGAATACGGTAACTGCCTTAACATCCTTCATAATGAATTCGTGTGTGACGACCATCATTATCGACCAGGTCTTGTCCGAACTGCCTATTTGTAAGGGAAGCATAACTATTTCCACTTTTTTGCCAAGCACGGGAGAATAGCTGCTGCATGAAAATTCCTTTCCGTTTTTTACTGCATAATCCGCTTTCTTTAGGTAAGAACCGTATATAGTCTCCACATCGCCAAGCATTTCCCCTACCCTCTCCGGAAGCAGATGGGCAATTATCAATCCGTTGCCCGAATAAATAACCATCGCAGCAATATTTTCATTGGCGTTAATGGTATCTGCTACTGCCGACTCTATCGCGGCAATGTTATAAAGGCAGCCTACGCCTCCTACTACTTCTTTGGTACGGGGATTAACAATCGGAACCATAATTCTGAGCAGATGCGTGTCTTTTCCGTCTATTTTACGGGGTATTGGGTGTTCTACCCGGTCTTTTGTGGGGTCAGGACCGTCAAAATAAGCCATTGAAGCGTCTATATCAACGGTAGTCCTGCTGGATATCCTGCCGCTTTCCCTTGTGTAGGTAATAGCGTACTGCCCTGTAGGGCCAGAGCCGATACGGCCTATGTATTGGTCGTCCATTCCGTCAACGGCGTTTGGTTTCCAGACCGTATACAAGTTTATTATGTCAGGTTCGTAAATAATCGTATCATGCAATATGCTGTCAAACTTATCCCGCCGTTCTGTTTCCGGCACGTTCTCATATTCCGACATTATATAAGATAGAGTACGCAATAACCGGATATAGCCATCCTCTACGCCTTGCCAGTATTTAACCTGTTCTCTGGTCAAATACCTGACCTGCTGCTTGCTCAAATTCATGCTTATGCTGGACGCCTTCAGCAGAAGTATCACGGCAATACTCCCCGCCAGGGATGCTACAATAGCGATAACGATAAGGCTCAATTTGATTTTAATTTTCATTTCCCGTCTCCTTGTACTTCGGGTTGAGTCTTTGTTCTAATTTTTTGGGAATGGATTTTAAATTTTCATGATATTATTGCATAATTTCTCTATATTGTCAAATATATCTAATCTATTGAATATATCAATTTCTATAGATTCTTAAGAAAAAGTTAATATCCAGGTATCTGGAGCTTTAGTCCGACACCATTAACTTAAGGGGTTTTCTTAAATTTTCACCTCCCAAAGGCACATCGGACTACAGTCCGCGCTCACAGAGGACACAAAGGAAACAAAATTTATCCTTAATTTCTCATCCTTTGAATCATAATAATAGTAAATGGTACATCGGAATTAACAAATTATTCCAAAAACTCTGTGTTCTTTGTGTACGCGAACCGAAGGTTCGATGTGCCTTCGTGAGAGGTATTTAGAAAAAATGTTTATTCTTCATACTTTAAATACAGCATGAGCGGAAGGTGATCGCTTAGGCCCCTGCCGGTTCTATGGACATACGAACTTGGGACTCCCCTTGTCGTTGTAAAGGGTTCCTGGTCTAAAACCCGGCAGCCGGAAAACCTCCAGGGCGAGCTGCCAAAGAGGGCTTTTGAAAGTAAAAAGTGATCTATGGTTTCCCATTCCCCTTTGTAGTAATACGAGCCGTTTATTAATTCAGCTCCCCAGGGTGTATAAAGCGGCTCCACTTCGCCAGGGAAAAATTCACTCCGGGGCGGTTTCTCCCCGCTTAGAACTAGAAAATCCTTTCGTCCTATTGAAGCCAGCGATGCCGCATTTTGATCGTCGGGGAGCAGGGCGCACAATTCCTGAGTCCGGTAAAATTCATCGTGGTTTTCATTGAGATCCCCCATGACAATTACCGGCGTATCCGGTTCCGTCGAAGCGATTTCCGAAAGCCGCCGCTGCACAACCCTGGCCGAAGCCCTCCTTAGATCTTCGGTGTCTTTTCCCAGTTTTGATTTCCAGTGGCAGATGAAGAAAACCAGCGGCTTGCCAAGGGGTTCAATCCTGACTTCCAATACCGGCCTGGGGGCGGTATTTTTTTCCATCGTGATCGAATGGGCAATCATGCTTTTAATCGGATGGCGGCTCAAAACGCCGACCCCAAGGGAAGAGCCCGGAAGATTCGCGAACGCGTTCCAATTGTAGGCGTGTTTGGCAAGCGTGCCGCTGCCGAGATCGTCAAGCACCCCCTGGTTCTCAACTTCAACAAGCCCGATCAAATCAGGAACCGTTTCGGAAGACTCCATCTGCAAGATCGCCTGGGACACGGCAAGGAGGCGGGCCTGGTACTTTTCCTGAGTCCACCCCGCCGCTTCGGTATATTCCTCGTATTCGCTGCCGTCCTCGATCCCGTCAAAAAACGCCTGGATATTCCACACCGCCGCCATAAAATCTCCCGGCGTGGAAGCAGCAGGAGAAGGAAAACTGCACTTTACAAAAAAGAAAATTGCAGAAAGGATAATTAGGAGTTTGATTATGTTTTTCATACCCTATTACTGCATTGATATGCAGGGCGCTTTGATTTTTCGGGAAAAATTTAAAATATTTTTTACCACTTGTCTATAATGGTTCAAATTATTTTACTGGCATTTTTAAAAATAGAGGGGTAAAATAACAATATATGGAGAAAATTAATCAGGAAACCCGAAGGAAAATCACGCGGTATATGCAGATACTGTTTGTGGTACTGGCTTTTGGGTTGATGGTTATTGTCAGTTATTGGTTTGTGAGCGACATTGAACGCAAGCACCTGCAAAATGACGTAAAAAACGCGATTTCTTCTACTGAAGCCAATATCAAAGCCGATATGCTGGAACCGGAAACAATATTAGCCGGTATTTCAGAAACCATTCGCAACATGATTTTAATAGGCACTAATTCCGAAATGATGAATAGATATATCCAGAGTATCAATAAATATATGCAAAATAACGAGGAAAAACGCCTTGCCGGCGTCAATGGTTTTTACGGGTTTTTCGATGTTTACGGGGGGATATTTCTTACCGGAGATGTGAATTGGAAGCCGCCGGATGATTATGATATGCAAAACCGTCCGTTTCATATTGCAGCTGTCGAGGCGAACGGGGACATAGGAGTCACTCCGCCGTATTATAATATAGCTACAGAAGAAGAAACCATTACATTTGTACGCCGCATTTACAATGATGATAACCAACCTCTGGCTATTATATGCCTGAATATATTCATTGACAGGGTTAAGCAGCACGCCATTAATACGCAATTTGCCGAAAAGGGTTACGGATTCCTGCTAAATCAGAACATGGAGTTAATCGCCCATCCGGATACTTCGCTGCTGGGTTTGCGGCTGCGTAACGTAAGAAGCTATATAGCGGCTTATGAGGACGAGTTAACGCAAAATGGTCATATTTATGAGATTATTACGACTGACTACCGGGGCATCAAATCCATTGTTTTTATCGAAAGACTCTATAACGGCTGGTATATGGGAGTTGTAACGCCCTATGATAAATATTATCAAACTACGAGAAACACGGCGTTGTTCCTTACCATATTGGGTACGGCGCTGGCAGTAATACTCATTATAATACTTGGGCGTATTTCTGCGGAGAAAGACAAGGCGGATGAACGTATGCGGATTATGTTTGATTCCATGCCTTTGGGCGCCAACATGCACAATGAAAATTTTGACTTTTTTGAATGTAATGATGCCGCAGTTAATATGTTTGGATTATCTAGCAAACAGGAATTTCGCGAGAAATTTTTTAGTCTTTGGCCGGAATACCAGCCGGATGGGCAGCTGTCAAGCGAAAAAATGGCTCAAGTTGATAAAAAAACTCTTACCGATGGTTACTGCCGTTTTGAATGGACATACCGGAATCCAAAAGGCGACTTAATACCCGGCGAATGTACGCTCGTGCGCGTTGAACATAACAACGAAATTATCGTGGCTGCCTATATACGTGACTTGCGTGAAATAAAGGCTGCAATGGCCGAAATAAAAGAGGTTGCAAAAAAGAACGCAGACGCTGAAGCGGCCAGCCACATTCTGGAAAATATTCTCAACGGCATTAACGCGGATATTTATGTCAGTGTTCCACATACCGGTGAAATTCTCTTTGTAAATAATTACATGAGAAAAAATTTTAAGATTGAAGGAGACCTTATCGGGAAGATTTGCTATAAAACTTTTTTGGAAGGTATGGATGGAATATGCGATTTTTGCCCCTGCTATCAACTAGACAAAGAACCGGACAGTACTATCGTATGGGAAATGCATAACTCCATTACGAACCGTACATACCGTAATACCGATCGATATATAGAATGGTCTGACGGAAGAAATGTCCTAATCCAGCATTCAGTTGATGTAACCGAATTGATTGCAGCAAAAGAGCAGGCTGTTCAGGCCAACAAAGACAAAAGCAGCTTCCTGGCAAAAATGAGTCACGAGATACGCACGCCTATGAACGCGATCCTGGGCATCACCGAAATTCAACTGGAAAACGAAACTCTTTCGCCGGATACCCAGGAAGCTTTTGGCGAGATTTACAATTCAGGCTATTTGTTAATGGGTATCATCAACGATATACTTGACCTGTCTAAAATTGAGGCTGGCAAGCTTGAACTGTCACCGGCTACCTATGATGTCCCAAGCCTGATTAACGATACAGTACATCTCCATGTCATGAGGTACGACAGTAAGCCAATTGAATTTAAATTATTTATAGATGAGAACATCCCGTCAACGCTGTACGGCGACGAGCTTCGCATAAAACAGATTCTGAACAACCTGCTTTCCAATGCCTTCAAATATACGAATGAAGGCGAGATTTCGTTTTCGGTTGCCGCAGAATACGAACCGCAGGGAAAAACGTCACAGGTAACACTCGTGTTCCGGGTTAGTGACACGGGACAGGGTATGTCAGCGGAACAGCTGGATAAACTCTTCGATGAATACACACGTTTTAATATGGAAGCCAACCGCACAACCGTGGGTTCGGGCTTGGGTATGAGTATTACGAAGCATCTCGTCCACATGATGGACGGTGAAATTTCCGTGAATAGCGAACAGGACAAGGGCTCGACCTTTACCGTGCATTTACCTCAGGTGATTATCGATGAAACGGTCCTGGGCAAGGTTGTGGCAGAGAACCTTAAGCAGTTCCATTTAGGCAAAGCAGAACAACTAAAAAAAGCGCCCCAGATTATGCGAGAGTATATGCCCTATGGCAGGGTTCTTATAGTGGACGATGTGGAATCGAACCTCTATGTAGCCAGAGGGCTTATGACCCCTTATGGCCTGTCAGTGGAAACCGCTTCAAGCGGGTTTGAGGCGATTGACAGAATCAGGAACGGCGATGTGTTCGACATCATATTTATGGATCATATGATGCCAAAAATGGACGGTATTGAAGCGGTAAAAATTATACGTAGCATGGGGTATTTGCATCCTATCATTGCCTTGACAGCCAATGCTTTGACAGGGCAGGCGGAAATTTTCATGGAAAACGGGTTCGACGGTTTTATTTCCAAGCCTATAGACATACGCCAGTTAAACCTTTCTCTTAATAAACTTATACGCGATAAACAGTCGCCTGAAGTGCTTGATACCGCACGACAACAAACGCTAAAAAACAATATGGCAAAGTCTGCCACGGAAGATCAACCAGCCTCCTACTTTAATTTGGCGGCATTGTTCGTACTGGACGCTGAAAAGGCTTTTGAGATTCTGAACAATTTACACTCAAATGCGTATCGTCGTACCGATGACATACAAATTTATGTAACCAATGTCCATGCGATGAAAAGCGCACTTGCGAATATCGGTGAAAACGAACTATCCGCTGCCGCGCTTAAACTGGAACAGGCAGGGAAGGCAAAAGATATAAAAGTAATGATGGCAGAAACACCGGCATTTCTGACAGCGTTGCGTGAGACGATCGAAAAAAACAAACCTAAAGGAAATGACAGAGATGCCATTGTAGAATATTCCGATAGCGACAATATGTATTTAGAAGAAAAACTGCTCGTTATACAAAAGTCATGCGAGGACTATGATAAAAAAACCGCCAATAAGGCTCTGGCTGAATTGGGACAAAGAAAATGGCCGCGCTCCATCAAAGAACTGCTGGATGCTATCGCCCTGCATTTATTGCATAGTGATTTTGAGGATGCCGCTGAACTTGCGAATAATTATACAAAGGGGAAGAAATAGTGAACATAGAGGAAAACAATAATGTCTGTTGAGCAAGTCCGCGCTTATCTGGATCGTTGGGGAAGGGGAAAAGATGTAGTTGAGATGGAACTCTCCACCGCAACGGTTGAGCTGGCGGCAGCCGCCCTTGGGGTGATACCCGCAAGGATCGCGAAAAGCATTTCCCTCAGGGATTCAGGCAGCAGCGCAATGATCGTTGTTGCTGCCGGGGACATGAAAGTTGACAACCGCAAGTTTCGCGATCGCTTTGGCTTTAAGCCCAGGATGTTAAGCGCCGAAGAAGCGCTGGAATTTACAGGCCACGCGATTGGCGGCGTTTGCCCATTCGCGCTTCCGCCCGCCATTACTGTCCATCTGGACGATTCAATGAAAAGGTTTACAACAATTTTTCCTGCCTGCGGAAGCGGCAACTCCCTTATCGAACTAACGCTAAGCGAACTTGAGGAATACTCCCAATGTAAAGGCTGGGTCGATGTTTGCGTTGAAAGAAGCTGATTCAATAAAAACATGAACAAAAAAAGGTTTGCCTTATTTCTCGTATTACTGGCCTTGGTATTTTCCCCGGCTAGCGGAGAAAATGGCGTATCAGTATCGCCGCAAACCATAAGAATCATGTCGTTCAATATTCAGACATTCGGCGTAACAAAAATGTCAAGGCCGGAAGTCGTTGAAATACTGGTTGGCCTTGTGTCGCAGGCCGACATCATTGCCATTCAGGAAGTACGCAGCGTTCGTATCGACCCGGTACAGCGCTTCATGGCTTTGCTGCCTGAAAAATACAGTTACGTTATCGGCCCCCGCGAGGGGAGATCAAATTCAAAAGAGCAATACTGGGTAATTTACGATACGGAAAAATTCACCGTATTGGAACAGGACAGTTGGCCTGATGCAGAAGACATTTTTGAGCGCAGCCCCTTCTCGGTATATTTCAAAACTTCAGGCGCTTTTGATTTCATCCTAATCGATAACCATATTCGGCCTTCCGACGCGGAAAATGAAATACGCGCCCTTCCGTCAGTTGTCACATATTACATTGATTTGTGGAACGACCCGGATGTGCTTGTAATGGGCGATTTCAACGCCGACGGGCGTTACTTTGACAAAACCCTGCTCAATTCAATATTCCCCGAAGATGAATATCGAATAATTCTTACCGATGAAAACACAACAGTTGCCGCGAGCTGGAACACCTACGACCGCTTTATCATAACTACTTCCGCGTCTGATTATTTTACAGGAAATTTTGGCGTTATAAGGTTTGACGAGGTTTACGACTTCAGCGGCTACAGCATCAGGCCATCACAGGTCAGCGATCATTACCCTATCTGGGCGGAGTTCTATGTTGATAAAATTCCTGAATAAAACCTAAAAAATATTTTTCAGCCTATCATTATATGACATGGTAAGCGCAGTATTATTTGCACATAACCAAGGCAAAGGATTGGCAAAATGGCAGAAATACTTTCCCAGGATGAGATTAACCAGCTTCTCACCGCGATAAACGAAGGCGACAAGGATTCGGATGACATAAAATCCGCGCCAGATACGCGGAAAATCAAAATATACGATTTTAAGCGGCCCGATAAAATTTCCAAACAACAAATAAGGGAGATTTCAATCATCCACGACACCTTTTCCCGCTTAACAACCGACAGCCTTTCCGCCCAATTGCGGAGCATGGCTCACGTTCACGTCGCGTCGGTAGATCAGCTCACCCACGAGGAATTTATCCGCACTTTACCAACTCCTACCACTTTGGCTGTTATTGATATGGAACCTCTCAAGGGAGGCGCGATTCTGGAAATTGATCCCGCTATAACCTTCGCGATTATAGACAGGATTTGCGGCGGAATTGGCCGCACAACAATATTCAACCACGAACTGACCGATATTGAAACTTCTATAATGAAAGGCGTTATCGTCCCAATGCTGGGCAATTTGAGCGAAGCCTGGGGCACGGTATTAAGCCTGCATCCTGGTTTGCGGCAGATCGAAACTAATCCCCAGTTCGTTCAGCTCGTTCCCCCTACCGACATGGTGGTTTTAGTAACGCTGGAAGCCAGGATAGGGGACGCAGAAGGGATGATAAATATCTGCATTCCTTATACAATAATCGAGCCTATAATTGAAAAATTGCCGCTTTGTTGGCAATTGTGGGAAGCAACTCAGAACAATACCATATCGCCTGACCTGGATGACGTACCTGTCCACTTGACCGCCGAAATATTAAGGCGCGATTATCCTCTCAAAGAAATATTGAAATGGGATGCCGAAACGCTTATCCTGCCGCTTCGTCCGCTCAAAGCGGGCTATTGTTATCTCAGGCTTGGGGACAGGCGCGTATGGCAGTGCCAAATACTGCCGGATAGCAAGTGGTTCCCCAAAAGAATCGCGGTTACCAATTATGTTGAAAAACCATTTGGAACGGAGGGAATTATTATGGAAACGGATAAAGTTAACCCGCTCGTAGCAGATGCATTGTCTAACGCGTTTATGAAGATTACTGTGGAACTGGGAGCCACCAATAAAACGGTAAAGGAAGTCTATTCCATTGGCGATGGGACAATTCTTGAGCTTGATAAACTTGCCGGAGAACCGGTAGAGGTAAAGGCCAATGGGATACCCATAGCCCTGGGAGAAATAGTGGTTATCGATGAGAATTACGGGGTAAGGATTATCGAAATTACCGGAACCCAGAACACCCCTAGTCAATCCGCACCGCCATTCACAGGATCAACAACAGCTGGAGAATCAAAGTGACTGTAATTGTTTTGGTAATATCCTTCATCGCAATATGGCTTGGAACAACATTTCTTATTTTACGCTATATTAAAAAGCTAAAGGATGATTTGCTTGCCAGATTCTCCGATGCAGAGAAACCCTCAGAAAAAAAAGGTGAGAATAATCCGGTGGATGAAGAAGGAGTTTATTATCCTTTTGATTACGTCAAACGTGCCGACCCAAAAAATTTACTGAATTTTATCAAACAGGAACACCCACAGGTTATTGCCCTTATTTTGGCGCACCTGGAACCGGACAAATCTTCGGTTATCCTACAAAACCTTCCCCGCGAGCAGCAGGGCGATGTCTCCCAGCGTATCGCTGCCATGGATCAGGTCAGCCCTGAAGTAACGCGTGGAATTGAGCAGGTTCTGGAAAAGAAACTGGGTGCGCTATCGGGCGAAGATTATGTTATTGCCGGTGGCGTTGAAAGCATCGCTAAAATTATAAACCATGTCGACTGTGGTTCGAAAAAACAAATTACCGAAGCGATCGAAGATGAAGACCCCGAGCTTACATACGCGATCAATGGATTGATGATTGAAAAGAAGCCAAACAAAAAAATTTGATTTTTGTTGAGTTTTGCATTGACCTTTTACAGAGACATTGTATAATAAAGAATTACAGGGTATTTTTATGCAATATCGTAAGATAATACCTCCACAAAAAATAAAATTAACGGAGTCTTTGGTTTTAGAGGCCGATTCTTTGGATGCGCTTCGTTTATTGCCTTCAAATTCGGTACAGTGTGCTATAACTTCGCCACCATATTGGGGTTTACGCGATTATAATATAAATGGTCAAATAGGGTTAGAATCCACACTATATGAATTTATTAATCATTTAGTAGCTATATTCAATGAACTGAAACGGGTATTACGTGAAGATGGTACATTATGGTTAAATATCGGTGATGGTTATACCAGCGGTAATCGTGGTTACAGGGCAGCAGACAAAAAAAACCCCGCAAGGGCAATGAATTTACGCCCTGATACTCCTGAGGGATTAAAGCCAAAAGATTTACAGGGAATACCATGGCGATTAGCATTTGCTTTGCAGAATGACGGCTGGTATTTGCGGAGCGATATTATCTGGAATAAGCCCAATGCAATGCCTGAAAGCGTAAAAGATCGGCCTACAAAATCCCATGAATATTTATTTATGCTTACAAAATCTGAGCAATATTATTATAATTATGAAGCTTCAAAAGAAATGGGCTTGAATGGTGAATATCGCAATCGCAGAACTGTATGGAACATAAACACTCAATCATTACAGGAAGCGCATTTTGCAACATTCCCTCAAAAACTGATAGAACCATGTGTGCTTATTTCTTCAAAACCAGATGATTTCATATTGGATCCATTTTTTGGATCCGGTACTGTCGGTGTTGTTTGTGTCCAGAACAAAAGACGATATGTTGGTATAGAATTAAATCCTCAATATATTGAAATAGCGACTAAAAGATTGGGCATTGAAGAAACTGCCATTCTGAAGGTGGCAGTATAATGGCAATTATTACCATTCCTGCCCCGGAATTACAAATAAATTTTTCAAAAATAATACAGAAAATACGAGAAACATATTTGCAGGAAGCATTAAGCAAAACAATGGAGAGAATAAATTTGCTAAAACTGGATAAAGAACTTAATGAGTATGTTCCAGAAAACTATTTAAAATCATTAGCAAAACTTGGTTTGCGTGGTGAAATAATGTATCCGGTTCCATACCTACTTGAAACTAATCCTTTCTTGTTAGGGTATTATCGTTTATTGCTTGGATTCAGTCAAAAAGAATTTTACAGTGCTGCTTTTGGAGTATCTGCTTTTAAAACAATGGAGACAAAAGGGATACTTCTTGAACGAACCTAAAACAAATTAACTGCTTTATGCAAAGCGCTAATAAATAGCGCAATCGCTCTTAGTGATGGAATAGGCATTGAAAATATGAGTACGAAGCTCCTTGATGATCTCACTTTATTGACCATTGGCCCACAATTGCGTGGCGGAGCAAACGTGGAAAAGGGAACAGCCGGGATAATAGATGTTTTTAATATTATTTATAGCATCGTGGAAAAATCAATAACATTTTCTAATTCTAACAAGATTGAGCTGAAAAATGCTGCCGGAAGAAAAGTACTTATCGAATTTTCTTCTGACCCTGACATTGTAATTAGGGAAGAAATAGGGGAAAACCGTTATAGAAATATAGTTGCAATCGAAGTAAAAGGAGGTAAAGATTTCTCGAATATTCATAATCGCGTCGGTGAAGCTGAAAAGAGCCATCAAAAAGCAAAACAATCAGGATATGTTGAATGCTGGACTGTTGTTAATGTTGATCGTATTGATATAGAAATGGCCAAAAAAGAATCGCCCTCAACAAATTGTTTTTTTATTTTATCTCATTTAAATTCAAAAAATAGCATTGAGTATCAGGATTTTAAAGAGCATATCATTTCTTTAACTGGAATTAAAATATAAAAAAATAGGTTACTTCACATATAAAAGGCAGGCAAGAAGAAGACCTCGTTTTTTCATAAGCTTTACTCGCAATATATCTAACCTTCGGGTTCTTAGCACAAAGGCGCAGAGCTAACAGAGGACACAAAGAAAAACGAAAAAGATAATAATTCCTCGTCTTCCTCCGTGTCTCTGTGTGAGATCTTCAATTCACTTCGCTTCCCTGCTGGGAGGGAAAATGAGGTTCAAAATTATTCCCACTAATGTAGCAAACGCGACTCCGGCCAGCTGGAACTCAAGCCCTCCGGTAATGGCAAAGGCAAGCCTTCCGCCACCGATACCGATAACCAGGATCACCGAAGAAATGGTCAGGTTCCGCTTGTCCTTGTAATCGACCCCGCTTTCCGCAAGAGTCCTGAGCCCGGAAGAGGCGATTATTCCGAACAGAAGCATCGAGATGCCTCCCAGAACCGGAGTGGGAATGGTCTGAATCAGCGCGCCGAACTTTCTGAAGAACGAAAGCAAAACGGCAATTACCGCCGCCCCGCCGATTACCCAAACGGAAAAAACCCTGGTAATAGCCATGACACCAATGTTCTCGCCATAGGTGGTGTTTGGAGGCCCGCCCCATAACGCCGCCCACGCGGTAGCAAGCCCGTCACCGGCCAAAGTCCTGTGAAGCCCCGGGTTCTTGTAAAAATCCTGGCCCACAACCTTGCTTGTTACAAGCGTGTCTCCCAGGTGCTCGCAGATGGTCGCCAGGGAAACAATTATAAAAGTAAGGACCGCGACCATGTTAAACTTTGGAAGCTGGAATGAGGGAAGCCCGAACCACGGGGCGTCCTTAACAACCTGGAAATTGATAATTGAATAAGCTGGAACGAAAAAGCCCATTATGAGGGTAAAAAGGTACCCCGCCACAAGGCCGATTAGGATGGGAATCACGTTGAAAAATCCCTTAAAGAAAATGCTTACGATCACCGTAATCATAAGCGTAACCGCTGCGATTGAAAGAGAAACCAGGCTGTAATTTCCACCGGCATCGTTCATAGCCATCCCCATCGCCGTAGGAGCCAGGTTAAGGCCGATTACAATGATAACAGACCCGATTACAACCGGGGGCAGAGCCTTGTCCAGCCAGCCTGTCCCGGCAAATCTTATAATTTGGCCTACCAGACAGTAAAAAATCCCGGCAGCTATAGCCCCGCCCATCGCGTATGGCACCCCGTAAACGGCGGAAATGCTGATAAGCGGTGCGATAAAGGCAAACGAAGAACCAAGAAAGGCTGGAACCTTTGCCTCGGTAAGAAGAATGTAAAGGAGAGTCCCCGTCCCGGCCGTAAAAAGCGCGGTAGCCGGATCAAGCCTTGTAAGGATGGGGACAAGTATAGTCGCCCCAAACATCGCGAAAACGTGCTGAAAACTTAAAGGTATCCATTGCCCAAGGGGCGGCCTGCTGCGGGGCCCCAAATTAACCTGTTGATTCATAAAGCCTCCAAAATTAATTTCCTCATTGTATACATAAAAATGGGTGTCTGGAAAGCCTTTATTTCCTTAATTTATCGTTATACTTGGTTAAAGTTTGCCCTGTTTGAATTCGCTATACGCTTTATTTACGGCGTTTATCCACACCAATATATCACATTAGCCAGTCATAGGATGTCAGGAGAAAAAATTTTTAGTAAAAACCTGTCTGGCATTCCATGATAGATCAAATGTGCTATATTTGCAATAAAAGGAATGAAGATGATTAGATTTTATCGTGTGCCAAACAGAAAGGAAATCGCAAGGCGGATAGACAATTGCAGTCTTGCCGGCGGAAATGCCCTTGACCTTTCCAATCTTGATATGGTGGAACTACCCGCCGAGCTTGAAGGCTTTGAAAACCTTGTTGATCTTAACCTGAGCTACAATCAACTGGATTCCCTGCCGGACTGGATCGGCAATTTACGCAACTTGAAAAAGCTCAACCTGCGCGGAAACAGGATCGGCTCCATGCCGGATTCCATCGACGCTCTTAAGGAGCTTGCTTACATTGATATTGGCTTAAACATTTTCTGGGAAATACCGGCTTGCTTTAAACGGCTTGCATCCCTTGAATATCTTGATCTTGAATCGCTTAGCCTGCGATACGACGACAGAACCCTGCCGGATTGGATTGGGGATTTTACCGCGCTGAAATATCTTAATTTGCGCCACTGCGGGCTTACATCCCTGCCTGATCCAATGAAAAACCTTATAAACTTGCAAACCCTTTACCTTGGCGCAAATTGTTTGCCCACATTGCCTGAATGGCTGGGCGGTTTTACGTTGCTGGAAGAGCTGGACATCAGCGCCAATGAGCTTTACGCAATACCGGAGTTTATCGGAAATCTAAAAAACCTCCGCGCCCTTGATTTGGGCCATTCAGGCAAATGAGAAACTGTAATCCGTAGTACTACTGTATGTTATCTGGATGAACAGATAAATGAGCTTGACCGCCTGCCCGCTTTTTTAGCCGGACTCCCACGCCTTGTCCGCCTTGATCTTGGCAATATGAAACTAAAATCGCTCCCTGATTTCTTGAGCGCATTGCGGCTTGAAAGCCTGAAGCTGGGCAACAATGGGTTATCAAAGATACCGAAGTGGCTTGGCTCAATGACAAACCTTAGGGAGCTTGATCTTTCGGAAAATGAGAATCTTAAATCGCTTCCCCGCAGCATGAACCGGCTTTACAATCTGGAAACCCTTAACATATCAGAAACAGGTATCGGTAAAGTCCCTAGATGCGTCCGTGAATATAAAAAGCTAAAGAAATTATCTTTTGACGGCGTTATTCCCAATTGGATTGGAGAGCTTTCAAACCTCGAATATATATCCATGGGATGGGTAAAAAAAATTTCTGAAAGCATAGGCGAGTTAAAGAACCTAAGAGATCTGGATATAAGGTGTTACAAAATAAAAACCCTGCCAAATTCAATATGCAAGCTTTCGTCGCTTAAGGAATTAATCATTAACGGAGACTTAAAGGAACTCCCTGAAACTTTTGGAAATCTAAAATCCCTAAGGGAGCTGCGGCTTTCTTCTAATTCCATGGAGACCCTGCCGGATTCATTCAGGAATCTTCGCAGCCTTGAGATACTGCAAATAGGCAAAGGGATGTTCAGCCATGGTGATGAAAAACCTGTCCCGCTTGCCTTGCCCAGGTCAATTGGGCGGCTTTCAAGCTTGAAGGAATTGACTATTAACGTACCTATCCGGCCGATTCCTGACTGGCTTGGCGGATTGAGCTCCCTTAAAACGCTTTACCTGACTACCGACACGATAACGAGCCTGCCGGATTCGCTATGCCGCCTTCCTTCGCTTAAAGAATTTTTTATTGACTGCCCCAGGCTGGCCACCCTGCCGGAAAACTTCGGAAGCCTAAGGAGCCTGACTACTCTTAATATAAAGGGCATATATCTTGCAACCTTTCCCGATTCATTGGGCAATCTTGAAAACCTGGAAACTCTGGACATTAACGTCCGATCCCTTTTAGCCCTGCCAGAATCAATCGGCAATCTTTCATCTCTGGAGAAATTACACATATACCGTACAGAAATTAAAACGCTGCCGGATTCAATCGGCAATCTGGCAAGGCTTGAAACCCTGTACATCCAGGGCAGCAAACTTACTGCCCTGCCGGAAAGTATAGGGAGCCTCGGCACGCTTCGCGTGTTGAGGCTGCAATACACCGATATAACAAGCCTCCCTGAGTCAATAGGGGATTTGGCTAATCTGGAATTTTTGGGCGTCTATAATTATTCCAACCCCAGTTTCTGGGATTTCATTGAGTACCAGCCTAATAAATTGGACAAGGACGAAAAGGTTATCGAAAGGAAATGCCCCCTTGCCGCTCTCCCTGACACGGTGTCAAAGCTTAAATCGCTGAAGTATTTAATATTAAACAACACGGAAGTATCAAGCCTGCCCGCTTGTTTGGGCGATCTTCCGGCGCTTGAGCTACTCGAAATTGTCGAATGTAATGTCAAAACAATTCCGCCTTCAATACGGTATCTGGCAGACAGCGGGGAATTGTCTTTATTCAGGACAAAAAAAGAACATTTAAGGCATGACTGGGATTGGCACCCCTCACAGCGAAGAAAACATCGGAGGAAGTGAAGTCAAGACAATTCTTCCGCAATAAGGATGAATAAAAATAATAATTATGTTTTTTGGCATACTCGGCGATCTGATGGGTATAATAGTGCTTCATATTTCCCGATGGTTTGCCCTCTACAATCTCAACATTAACCCTGCCTTCGAACTTCTTATTCAGATCATCTTCATAATAATTCACCTGTTTCACTATTATTTTAAAAATGGATTTCATGTTGGCAATTATTTTTTTTCTGATGCTGGGCCGTGATATTATCCTTATTAACAATACGCTTGCTCAGTTCATTTTTACTGTCTCAAGATTAAGAGCCAGCTCCATGGATTTAACCTGATTGTTTAAGATAATATTTACAAATTTTCGATAATCTTCTTTATCAGCATCTTCCAGAGCATCTATATAAGCGGTTCTTTCTTCCCTGTCCAGTGAAAAAGGAAATCATTTGCATGGAAATTGTCCTGTAGATAATCCATCAATAAAGCCTTCTTTAATAAACGTTTCAGTTACACCACGACTGAGGTCATACATTCTCTCTATTATACCGGTATCTATTGCCTGCTTCCTTTTAAGGTGATTTAAGAAATCAATATATTGTTCCGGATTATTTTTAAGTTCTTCTCGTTTTCTGTCCCATGATGGACGCAAATTGTCAAATTTTTCAGTATTAACATCTTTCCAACGTGAATCAAGATGGACAGGTTCCCATATTCTTTGTTCGGGACTCATTTTTATCTCCATCTTTATAGATATTAACCTCCAATATTAGTTACGTCAATGAGAATTGATTTTTTTTGAACAGAAAATCTACATAGAAAGCATGACTGTAATTGGCATCCCTCACAGAGTTAAAAAAATTTTTCCCAGCATACCTCCCTTGTCGCCTTCCAGAGAGCCTATCAATTTGTCTACCTGTTTGGTTAGGGGAGCTATAACGCCTTTATTATAACCTTTATCAAAATAATTCCCATAATAATCCTTTATATTATTCCTGAGATCAGTAATTTCTTTCGCTAATTCCCGCTTTATTTCCTCATCTTTGACAAGAGGCAGTGTATACATTTCCAGTTCATCTGGTATATTTTTTAAATGCTCCCCTGGTTTTTTGTTTTCTGTTCCGTTGCATTGCACATCACGCAGTCTATGAACAATATACAGAGTCACAGCTGTTTTTTCAGCATCGCATGACGGATAAGCTATTTTAACGATCTTTGTAAGCAAATTTTTCTTTACTTTCCAGCTTTGGTTCTTTGCCTCTCCGCTCCAGTCATCGCCGTCTTCAGGGCTATAATCATGATCCCACCCCTTGTGTGTATAAATCTGATGGTTGGGGCTGTGTGGAGGAAGAAACCACTTTTTCAGAAACTCCGGTTTATCGTTATTATAAATTGGATTTTCAATTTCTTTTGAATCGACTCCGCTATTAAGCAAGTCCTGATACAGGGTGTCAGTAGTTATCCCGTATTGCTTTATTCGCGAAAGTATACTTTCCATTGCATTTCTACTCTTCGCAGTATCCTGTCCGTCAATAATAAGATCAACAGCGTCTTGTAACAGTTTTGTATTCACGTCGCTTGTCGTTCCGCGAATAGCTTTAAGAGTATCGGCAATATGATCTTCAGGGTTTCCCATAAATTTCTCCTTGTAAGAAATTAATTGCATAACAAAATACCCAGCCAAATTAAAGGTTCATGACTGGCAATATATTAATAAGCGCTTCCTTAGATACCTCTTTCACTCCATGTTGTTTTTCACAGCAACGGCAACTATAGTACCAATGCCCCCTACAACTGCTCCTATGCCTGCCCCAATTAAGGTGCCTATGCCAGGAACAATTGAACCAATAGCAGCGCCTGCGGCTGTGGCGCCTCCGATACCGGCGGTTATAACAGCCTTTTCTTTTCCGGAAATTTCTGGTAAATCTGCCATCTTGGCCTCCTATTGCTTTTATTATACACAACTGATCAGTCATATAGTGCTAGATCAACACAAAATTTTTATGTTTTTCTTTTATTTTTTCCATCTCATATTCGACATATTGATTTTAAATATTTCATTTCGCCATTCTACGCTTTTCTTATCCCTCCAGTACCCGGCTTATCTTTATCCAACAGTATTCTCAATAAAATTGCCGCTGTCGCTGCAAGCGCGACGCCACCCGCAATTGCCGCACCTTTTTCTACCTGTTTTGATTTCAGTTTTCCCGTGGCGCACCATAACGCGAAATGCTCGCAATTAAAAGAAAGCAGTTTATATTTTTTCAGATTCGTACCAACCAGGCCACGGGCACGGCGGACTATCTCTTCCGGTTGGAAAATCGGCTTTATCGAATGGTTTATTTCCAGGCTGCCTCCATCCAGAAATTCCGTGAGTGAAGTTTCCCGTATATAGGCGTTTTCCGGACTTATCTCTTTTCCTTGGTCCGGAGAGAAGTGTATTACGCTTTTGTCGTTATTGTAGATTCCATAATGCTGGTACAAGCCGCGATTGACATAAATCACATCGCCTTTTTGCGCAACAGCCATGAGGGTGTTGCCTCCTTTCTTTCAGGATACCATACTATTCAATATTGGTCATTTTTTCTAATCATCGTCATCATCATCGTCATCCGATAATGCAGATAAAAACCCTAATGCTGCTCCTCCTAAAAATGAGCCTATACCACGAAGAATTTCACTGCCACCACCACCGCCAGAACCACTATCTTCTTCTAAAGCTTCCTGTGCATGTAATAAATTTTCTTTTATGGCTTTATCATTTGGTTTTAGTTTTAGCGCTTTCTGAAAATCGGAAATACCATTCTGAAAATCATCAAGGCAACAATATGTATTGCCACGCATATTATAGTAGTTCGCGTTAGAGTGATCACGTTTAATTGCATCACTGAAATTTTCCAGCGCGTTATCATAATCTTCCAATTCATAATACGCTGAACCGCGCCAAAAATAATATGTTGATTCATTATCATCCAACTCAATAGAATTAGAAAAATATTTTATCGCATTGTCATGGTCTCCATTTCCGTCAGCCGCAATGCCAGCAAAAAACCAAGTAACATCATCATTAGGATTCAAATCCAATGATTTACCACATAAATCCAATACTTCATCATATTTCTCTTTATCCAGTTTTTGTTTTGCTTTATCGCGAAGAGCTTCAGCTTTTTGTAAATCAGCATTAGTTACTTCAGGCAGATTATTATTTACATTGCCGGAAGATGATGCAGCCCCGACAGTTGATCCGCAATACGAGCAAAATCTTGCTCCATCAGTTAATTCTTTTCCACAATTTGAACAAAACATATAGCCCTCCAAATATTATCCTATTTTACCACTTCATAGAAAAATGTCAATAGATTTTTAAACACTCCAGAATTCATAGGTCATCTCACGTAATAGCTTATCGATAAACATGATTCAATCTAAAACAACTCAATTTCCCCTCCTGAATCAATTAGCTTATTAAACGAATCAAAATTCGGCCAGGGGCTTGACGCTACAATTGTTGAGAGTCCGTCCATAGCTTTTAGAATTATTTCATTATTATTGGTTTTTACTCCATTTTCAATTTGTTCAATAAATGTGTCTATAGCTTTGTCTCTGCCGGAAAAAATATGCGTCAACATATCGTGCCATTTTTCTTTATCGGCAGCGATTTTTTGACTCGCTATAAGAACATTATTATCGCTTTGACGGATTGTGGCGGACGATTTTGCTATGCTTGCAAGATTACCGGTAATATCAGCGACTTTCCCCAGTTGATTCGTAGTTTCCCGGCGCAACTGCAGTATGTTTTCAGTGCTGGCTTTCAATGTTTCCAATACGTTTTTATCATCCTGATCAGTCTCTTGATTATTCTGTGCGCTCTTCATATTTGCCTCCTATCTAATTTTCTGTGAGCCTGCGGCAATTACTTTTCTTGCCGCAGTTGCAAGATCCATCAATATTTTACGCTCTTCAATAGATAATGAGGCGGCTTCTTTTTGTTCCAAAATCCCATCGGGAAAAACGGCTTTACAGAATTCATCGTAAAAATAATTGAAGCCGGGCATTTCACCTTCAATAACTTTAAGAATTTCTGCGGCGCGCTTTTCCGTTGCTTCCAATTGCCTGATCTTTATTTCGACCTTATTCTGTTGTTTTAATATGTCTTCGCGGCCTTCTTTTAATTCTATTATTTTCTCCTGCTGTCTTCCATATTCAACAATTCCCTGAATAACAGTTGCTGCGGTTGCCAGGGCAAATTTACCCGCATTTGATTCGAGTTCTTCTGTTAATTCTCTTGCGGCATTAAAAGTAGCTGTCATCTCCTGGGTTGCAATATCTACTGAATCCTGAAAGATTAATGATAATTCTTCTTTTTCAAAAACCTGATCCATAATTCCTTCCAGTAAATTATCATCCTCGCCAAGTTCATCAAGGACCAATTCCTTGTCTTTTTTTGCAATATTATCAACAATCTCCTTCATCTTAAAGATTACCAAATGGGTATCCTTACGCGCTTCCTGTAAGTCTCCCATTAAATCCTCAACCTCTGATTTTTTCTCATTAAAAGTTTCTATTGACTTTTTAAAGTCTTCAACCACGCCATTGTATTCCTCAATGGCATTATTAAGCGGAATTGAAATAACAGAAACTGCTATTTCACTGGCCGTATTGATTAATGGGTTTCCGGCATTTTCATTGTTCCATTTGTCTACCTGTCTCCTCAATGTGAAAAGGTCAAAAACAAAAAAGAATGTCAATATACCGGCGCTGATATATGCAAGTATTGGTATTGGCTTAAACCAGCCTATCGCAAAAGCTACAAAAGAAACAATGTAGAGAATGCCTCGAAGGTATTTCTCAAGATAAAATTCATGCCATCCGAAAAGCCCAAGAAATATTAGTGATGAATAAGCAGAAGCTTTACTCTTTCTGGGAACTTCAAATGCATTTACCAAATCGCCGAATAACCCCATATTTTATCACTTACCCTTTTCCCGTGTTATATAATCGCCGTGAACAAAACCAGTTCTGCCGTTATATTCAATCTTTACCCACAGCGTACCGTCATATTCCTCCAGGATAGTAAATTTATCTCCTTTATGCAGGGTTGTGATAAGCGCATTATCGGCTCCGGGGCCTTCCCGCATATTTAAAGCGTCGGCAGTCACAGTTGCCGAGATCGGTTTCTTCTCCTGTACTGTAAGTGCCGGAACTTTTTTTTCCGTTTTTAGTAACCCGAACAATGTAGGACGTTCAAATTGGGTACTCTTAAAAAGAGATGTCCCTACCGAATATATTCCATATATTCCATAAAAATTAAAAACTATTAAAATTACCCCTAGAATAGCTTTCATTTCCTGCTCTTTGCCTTCTTTTTTACCCTAACAGATCAGTCATACAGCGCCTGATCAAAACGAATTTTTGCAAATTTGTATGCAAAAACATAATATTTCCTGCATTATAATTCATTTGCATACACCTGTCAACGGAAATATCATTCAATTGCGGACTGGTATATCATAGTATGACAGAATGAATGGCGAATTCTTCTGGAAAATGGTCAAAAAAGAGGTGGAAAGGCAGCAAACCAGCTTTGAATGGCTGTACCGGAAGACGCAAATTCCCAAAGGGACTTTTTCTTCGTGGAAAAACAGAAATATCATCCCCAGAGCGGACGAGGCGTTCCTCATTGCGGAAGCCCTCAAGGTTTCGGTGGAGTACCTCTTGACCGGGGCCGATTCGCAAAAAAAGCCGTCAAATCCTGCTATCAGTGAAATCAGCGAAACTGTTCCATTTTTCGATGATATTGACTTACAGACAACCCTTGCGACAGTACGGGCCATGATCGCAAGGTATCGGCGATGAAACAAAACTCTATTTCCTGCCAAATATCATTAAACTCATTTCCCTCTCGTCATCTTTTGCATTTCTTCGATATTAAACTGCCAAATATCATTAAACTCATTTCCCTCTCGTCATCTTTTGCATTTCTTCGATATTAAACTGCCAAACATCAACCAGCGATTCAGGCTCCAGCGGACGGGCGGTACAACCTCGCGACAGTACCCACTCCGCGACATTCTCAAATTGAGTGCTGGTAAAAGCAATAATAATTCCGTCTTCGGTCTCGGTGATTTTTTGATCGTCCGCCCATTGCCGGTCATTTACCCATGTGACTGAATAATCGTAAAAGGCGATTTTGAAGCGGTATTTTTTCTGCCCGGAGAAAACACCGAAATGGCTGCCGCCCATGTCGGCCCGGTAATCAAAATCTTTAGGCAGGGAAAAATGATCCCCGGTTAGGGCGATGTTTTTTATCCGGCACAACGAGAAGATACGGATGCCTTTTCTTTCTTCGGCAAATCCGTACAAATACCAAAGGCCGGTATCGAACAGCAATTGGTATGGCCGGACACGACGGCTTTTGTATTCCTCATCGTAGGCTCCCTGGTACTCAAAAGCAAGAACGCGGTTTTCCCGCAGGGCGGTTGTGATTGTATTCCATAAATCCGGCGGTACAGGGGCTGATGGAACTTGCGGGACAACAATTCGATTTTCGTACCAGTTTGAATTGTCTTCAGTAGACAAGGGCGCGATGATGCTGTCCAGAAGATGATGGGCAGCGTCGTAGATGGGCGTGTCCTTGTACAGCGTGAGGATATTTTTCGCCATGCCCAAAGCCAAAAGCTCATCGGCGCTGGAAAAGCCCATAGGGATACGGTAATTCGGTTCAGAGTAATAAAAGCCCCGGCGCAAGGCATCGTATTCTATGGGGGCGTTCAGCCTGTCCTTCATAAAGGCGATATCCCGGCTAATGGTGGAGATGCTGATCCCCTCCCACTTTTTAGCCAGATAACCGGTATTGGGATATTTTCCCGACGCAATTTGCTGGTCAAGAAAATACAGCCTCGCCAAAGCCGATTTTGGTATTGATGCCCGTACGGGCTTTTTTTCGTTTGCCATAGGGTTCAATATACCCTATTGATCTGTCATAGGAAGCTAGATCAGAAAAAAATTCCAATATAACTTAGCCGGTTTTCAAAATAACCAAACTTGCTGTCGCTCTTCCGGCAAACTAACTGCTTTTCCCTCCCCCAACCCGGATTGGGAATATCTTTATCCCTTCTTTCGGGAAAATTTTCTTTACTCCATTCACAGCCTGTACTATCTTGCGCGCTTCATCTTCCTCGCACCAGATAACCAGGGCAAAATTTTCTTCCGGCCATATAGCATCCCCCATACGGGGGCCGGAAGTGCCGACCCCGTAGATTGTGGGGAATTTTGTGTAAAACTTCGCAACGCCTTCTTTTTTAAACGCTTCCATAATATTTTCTTCTACCGAATGGTTCGCGATTATTTCAAGCCGTAACATTCATGGCCTCCTTTGCTTCTGCTTTTACATCTTTCATCCTGAGCCCCGCAGCAATCCGCTCGCGCCTGGCTTCGGCTTTTGCCGCCCGCTCATCGGAACGCTTGTTCATGATGAAGTAAACCGTGGGCATCAGGAAAAGGGTCATCAGGGTTCCGAAAGAAAGGCCGCCGAGTACCGTTTTCCCGATAGGAGCTACAAGCTCAGAGCCTTCGCCGGGGAAAAACGCCATCGGCAAAAGCCCAAGGATGGTAGTGAGGGTGGTCATCAGGATCGGGCGGAGCCGGTTTCCGGCAGCTTCCACGCAGGCATCGTGAAGGGAATAGCCGCGCTTGCGAAGCAGATTGGTGTAGTCCACAAGCACGATCCCGTTGTTTACAATAACGCCGACAAGCACGAGAAGCCCTACGGCGGTGAGGATATTGAAGGTGTCGCCGGTCATCAGGTAGATGGCCACAATGCCTATGAACGACAGGGGAATCGTAAAGATGATGATGAAAGGATCGCGGAAGGACTCAAAGAGGCTCGCCATTACGCCGAACACCAGCAGGATCGCCACCACGCAGATGAGGGCAAAGCGGGTCATCATCTTCACCATCTCCGCGTTGTCGCCGCCGTACTCGATGATCACATCGTCTTCAACGGGAATCTCGGCGGCTAAAAGCGTCTCTATCCTGCTCTGGAGGGTATTCACCCTCGTACCCGGTTTCGCGCCCGCCGTTACATGAATGACCCTGCTCTGGTTTTCCCGGTTTATGGTCATCGGGCCTGTGCCTTCCTCGTATTGCACAAAACTGGAAAGCGGAACGCGCCCCGCCATCTGGCTGTTAATGAAAATGTGATCCAGCGCCGGGCGGGTACTACGGTCGGCTTCCGCGAGGATTAGGAGAACGTCATAATCCTTGCCGCCGGTTTTGTACCTTGTGGCGGTAACTCCGTCCACTGCGGCTTTGATCTCGTTACCCACAGTATAGGTGTTAAGCCCAAGGGCGTACATCTTTTCCCGGTCAATCCTGATTTCGATCTGGGGAAGGCCGTCGCGAAGATCGACAGACGGTTCAGTAATATCATCAATGCGTTCCTTGAGCAAAGCCGCTATTCTTTCCGCCAGAATCTTGCCTTTCACTAAATTGTCGGTACGGAGTATTATATCCACAGGGTTGCCGCCCATCATGGACATGCTAAAACCGCCGCCAAGGCTGAAGGACACCCCCGGGAATTCGTTGAAGTGCGGCCGCAGTATGGCTTTGATGTCGTCCGCGGTTTCAATCCTGTCTTCGAATTTTGGAAGGCTGATTCTGAGGGAACCGGAGTTGCCGCCTCCCCCACTGCCGAGACCCATAATGCCGCCGCCGCCAGAGTTAATCACCAGGCTTCCGTAGGCCTTTACCTCCCGCTTCACAATCTCCTGAAGCTGCATTAGTACAGCCTCGGTTTCCGGAAGCGGGGTGCCCATAGGAAGGGTTACGCTGACACTCACATTGTCAGACTCCTGCGTTGGCATGAAAACCCAGCCGATTACCGGAACCATGAATATGCTAGCCACAAAGAGAACGAGAATAAAAAAAACTACGATGGCCTTATGCTTCAGTACTTTGCTGACCGCCCAGCGGTAGCCGTTATCAAGGCCGGCAAGAAGGAAAGCGAACATATCGTCAAGTATTTTCAGCAACCCTTTAAGCGGTCTTTGTTTACGGGTTACCAGCGGCAAATAGTGGCTGGAAAGCACCGGCACCAAAAACATGGCGACAACAAGGGAAATCCCAAGGGAAATAACCACCGTAAAGGCAAGGCCGGCGAAAAGCTCTCCCGCCATTTCCAGCAGGCCCTGGAACATAACCAGGGGCGCGAAAACGCAAATGGTTGTCAGGGTAGAAGCCGTGATGGCGACAAGCATTTCCTGGGTGCCTATCACCGAAGCGGTAGCCAGCTTCGCGCCTTTTTCCCTGTAATGGTAAATATTTTCCAGAATAACGATGGAGTTATCCACCAGCATCCCTATTCCCAAAACCAGGCCCGCCATTGTCATCAGGTTAAGCGTAAGCTTCGCGAAGTACATCAGCATCATGGTTATAACAATGGAAACCGGGATGCTGATCCCGATAATGAGCGTGGGCTTTATGGAACGAAGGAAAAGGAAGAGGATCAGTATCGCCAGAACCGCGCCGCTGACGGCGGTGGATGTTACCTGGTTAAGCGAGTTTTCAATTATATCGGTTGTGTTAAACAGCTCCGTGATCTTGATATCGGGCGGCAATTCCCTGCTCATCCTTGTAAGCCTGTCGCGGAGATCTTTCGCGGCCTGGACGGAATTCTTGCCGCTCTGCTTTTGAACGGTCATCATTACCGCGCGCTGACCGTTAACATAGACAATGCTGGTTTCGTCGCGGTAGTTCTCATACACGTCTGCCAGGTCGCGCAGGTAAACCTGCCTGGGCATCTCCACCTGGCCGCCTGAAACGCCGCCGCCCTTGTAGGAAATGACCGTGTTCCTGATTTCGTCCAGAGAGGTGAATTCACCCATAGTGGTAAGGATGTAAGAAAGGCCGTTCTCGGTGATGCTTCCGGCGGCGGTCTGCATATTCTGGACAGCCAGCACCTGCTGTATCTGGGTTATGGTAAGGCCGTAAGCTTCCAGGCGGCTTTGGGGAATTTCCACCCTGACAATTTTGTCCCTGCCGCCGCTTACCGATGCCGTCGCGATCCCCGGCGTTTGTTCTATACGGGGAATAATTACATCCAGCGCCATTTCGCGCAGCTCTTCGGCGGAACGGTTTCCGGTTACCATGAAAGCCATGATGGGGATTATGGCAGGATCGAATTTGAAAATCGTCGGCGTACCTGCGCCCGAAGGCATATAGTTTCGGACGCGCTCCAGGGCGTCCCGGACGGAATTAGACGAATCGGCAAGGTCAGTGCCGTAATTAAACCTCATGATAACCATACATGAGCCCTTGCTGGAAGTGGAGGTAACGCTTTCCAGCCCTGACACGCCTGAAAGCGCCGCTTCCAGAACCCGCGTTACAGAGCGTTCAACTTCCTCAGGCCCCGCGCCGGAAAAGGAAGTGTATACAACCATGATGGGAAGGTCTATTTCAGGGTAAAGATCAACGGACAAATTCGCAAGTGAAAAAAAACCCAACCCTATTAGGAGGGCGAAAATAATAAAGACCGTGGTCGGCCTGGAAACGATTGATTTGGCTAGGCTCATACCATTCCCCCTAATTCGCGCCCAAAGGCGAAAGCCGCTCGATGATATTGACCCTGGAGCCTTCCTCTAAAAGGGTTTGGCCCCGGATGACAATTTCCTCGTTAGGCGCAATGCCCTGCCTGACTTCCATCACCCCGTCAATAACAATTCCCGGAACAATAACCCTCTTCCGGGCTACCGGCGCCTGGGGATTGGTTTTGTCAACGGAAAAAACGTACTGCTCGCCGAAACGGTTCACCACCGCCGAAGCGGGTATCTTCACCACGCCCTCTTTCGTTTCGGTGATGATGCGCACCTTCGCGAACATCCCGGCTTTGAGGCGGTCGCCCGGGTTTTCAATCCCCACCCTTATCTCCATAGTCCGGGAAGTGGTATCCACCGTCGGGCTTAACTCGGTGATGCTCCCGCGAAAAACCTCCCCCGGATACGCGTCCAATGTGATTTCGCAGGGCTGGTTCAGGCTGATCTTGGAGATAAACCTTTCCGCCACGTAGAGCCTTGTTTCTAGCCCGACCCCGCCTGAAATGCGGGCAAGGGGAACGGCCTGGCTGACAGTCATGCCAAGTTGCGCCGGAAGCGCGATAACGGTTCCGGCAACCGGGGCCCTGACCACGCTGGCTATGTACTCCATTCCCGGCCGCGAGGGATCAACCGCAGCCACGGGATCGCCTTTTTTTACCTTGCTGCCAACGGAAACATACAGCCTGCTGATTTTGCCTGCGGCATCGGAATAAGTATCCACCAATGACGAAGCGATAATATCCCCCGAAAGGGCGAGGTAATCGTTTATCTGCCCGCTTACAGCAGCCATGGTGTTTACCGCGAAAACCTGGACTACCGGACTTGCCCCGCCCATCCCGTCTGTGGGATTGACGAGGTTCTGAATCACTATATTGTATGTTTCTTTGATCCTCTCGCATCCTGAAAAAACCAAAAATGCTATCATTAAAAGCGTTGCCAATCGAAACTTTTTTTTCATTTTTTGCTCCCAGTAAACGCGCTTAAAGTCCCGAAAGGAACCCCAATCGAATACTCCAAATCAATCAAATCGTTCAGGTAACTAAAATTAACCTGTACCAGCTGAAGCCTGGCCTGGCTCAGGGCTAAAGACGCGCTTTGCACAGCCTGGAAATCCTGGAGGCCGCCACGGTAGGCTTCTTCGGTAAGCCTGTAGGACTGCTCGGCAAGGTTCACCGCCGTCCTCTGAGCTTCCGCGCTTGTTCTGATTTTTTCCAGCGAGGCAAGCTTGGTAAAAACTTCCAGCTCCGTTTCCCGAACCATCTGTGCAAGCCTGATGCCCTGAATTTGCAGATTGGTTTGCATGTCTTTTCGCTGCTGGCCCTCTTTTGTAAAGGGAAGGTAATTATTAAGAGTCATGCCAAGGGTAACAGAAAAATTGCCGCCTTTATTCCAATTATCTATGTTCAATAAATTGTCCTTAAACGGATCAAGCGTCGGATTGAAAAGTCCGGTCAAAGACCAACCCAACCTCAGAAAAGGCGTAAACTGCTGAAGCGACAGGGCTTTTTGCTGGCTTTTCAGCGTCATGATGTTGGCCTGCAGTTCCATAATATCCGGCTTTTCCTTTGACGCCCGGGAAATAAGCTCCGACAGCTCCATGGGAATCTCAAAAACATTGAAAGAGATTGGCTCGAGCTCAAACGGAGTGTCATAAGAGAGGCCCAAAATCAGGGCGAAATTTCCCTTAAGGGTTTTCAGGTTGTTTTCCAGATCACGCACGGAGGGCTTCATGTTTTCCGCAGCTACCTGCGCCTGAAGCCACGTGAGCCTGGGAACCAGCCCCGCCCTGAAATTCGCTTCTGCAGTAGAAGCCTGGCGCTGCGCGTTGCTGTAGCTTTCATTCAGAAGCACAACATTCGATTCCAAAAGGAGGAGCTGGTTGTACATTTTCCTTACTGCTTGTTCCATTTGGAGCCTGGCTTTTTCCAAACTTATACGGCCAGCCTGGTAATCCAGGTGGGTGCTCCTTATTCCCTCAACAAGGGCAAAACTAAAATCCAGAGTAGCGGAAAACGAACCGTTCACATGCCATTGGGGAAGGGTTATTGGATCGGAAACAAAAATTTGAGGTCCTAATATGCCGGAAATTCCATTAAATGCCATTGGAGTACCTGTATTCGGAATTGGAAACATTCCCCCAGAGGAATTTGCCCAGTTGTCGCGGGATAAAGTCCCTGTAACGCTGGCTGAGGGAATAAACTGGTTCCACACCAATTTGGACTTTCTTTCTTTTATATCCAGGGCGAGCATGGCGGACTGGAGGTTAAGGTTATTTTTTATTGTCATCTCCACCGCAGTATCAGGGCTAAGCCGTAGAACCGTTCCCTGCTGACCATAAACGGAAATAACGCCGCACAGAAAAAAAACCGCCGGTAGAATTTTCCGCCTGGCAGCCCCGAAAAGATGGGTCATAATGAGACTCCTCTTGGCCTAAGCCCGACAACCGTGAACATCACCGATTCTCCCGCTTCGCCCGCTGTTGATTTTAGCCCGCAATACGCGCTGCTCCGAGCCATCAGGCTCCCGACGGCTGTAAACTTGTAAACTCTTTGCCGCTTAGTACAATAGTTTATATTACGAATTCCGCCCATTAATTTAAACCCTCCAGACCAAGCGAAATATACCGGAAAAGTATCCTGAAACATTCATTGGGAACGCTTGCTGCGCTTTTCGTCCAGGCTTTTTCATCGGCAGCGTTAAATTTACCGTCTCTTGAAGGCCAAAGGGCAAGGGTATTCACAATCATGAAAATAACCCATTTGGCCGCCCAAAAAAGGAAATGCTGATTGCATTTTCTTATTGCTTTAATTTTGATGCTTCTTATTATCCGGTAGAGACGGCCGGGCATCGACTTTCCCAAATCGAGCTGCCTGGTCTTTACCCAGTCCATTGCCACAAAAAGCTCAGGCCGGGATCGCAGGTAGTACACAATCGAAATTATTGCCAGGTAAAGCTGCTCTTCGTGAACTTCAGTCGTTTCGATTTGCGCTTTCGCGAAATTCACGATCTTGCTGAACTCGGCAATAAAGAGCTGCGCCAGCATATCCTGCTTGTTCTTGAAATGCGCGTAAAGCCCGCTTTTTGAAAGCCCCGAGCGCCTTGCCACCATTTCCATGGACGCGTCCCAGGGGCCTGCCTCCGCCACCGCTTCCGCGACTGCCTTAAGCAGGGCGTTGTCTTCCTTATTTTTGCCGATAAAGTCGGCGGCCTGCTTTTCCAGGCGCTCGTAATTAAGGGCGCTTATCTTTTGCGCGTCCATTTTAAGCCCTTTTGTAATCAGGTCTTCAATCCGGATAAGTGCGGCTTTTATCGCTTCTTCATTCGGAATGCGGTCGGTTATAAAATATTCATGATGGAAATTGGCAATACAAAAAATTACAGTTACAAGCAAAAGCTGCATTTTTGCCGGGTATAATCCGCTTTTATTCTCAAAAACAGGATGCTTAAAATTAACGCCCCTGTTTTTTAATTCTTCAACCGTGTTTTTTCTTTCATGGCAGTTATAAACCAGGATATGGGAAAAAATAAAAGCTTCCCTGTTTCTGATGTAGTACTCGGCGATAATTTTAATGAAAGCAAGGTAAGCTTCCTGTGTGGAAGATGCGGCTTCGGCCTTTTCGCAGCCTTTTTTAAGAAAAGGCACGCAGTCATCAAAAAAAGCCGTGTGCATAGCGTCCAAAAGGGCGTCTTTGTCCTTAAAATGCCGATACAAGGCTGGCTTGCTAACCCCCAGCTCAAGGGCAATTTCAGCGAGGCTTGTAGTCCGGTAAAGATCCCGCCCCCAGACCTTAAAGGCTGCCCTGATGATATCGTCGTTTGTCATAAGCCATGTTACCGACCGTTCGGTAACATAACTATAACAACCTGGAAAACAAAAGGCAACAGGGGGAAAGAGGTTTTGAGAAATAATAAAAATTTAATTTAAACGATTGCTATATTCCATTATAATTATCCCACCTCCATTTAAGAAATTCCCTGTTTGTAAAATCAGGTAAAACAATACAATGCGGAATAATTGCGCCATAATCCATTCTGGCGCGTGTAGACAATTCAACTGTACCGTTATCCGAGATACGCAAATGGCCAGAGTCAAATAACAAATGAATATCCATACGCATAGCAAAACCATTTTCAATTGTATCTTCGCCATTGTATTTGAATGGTTTTATATGAGCAGCCTCTAAAACTTCCGGCATAGTAACATTGGTTATAACACAACGTTCACAGGCTTGTAGAACTTCTTTTCTGAATTTTGCCTGATTTGGCCGTTTTACACGGGTGTTTTCCTCTACACGTTTTCGTTCTATCTCAGCTACTATTTCATTTGTACGGATTTGCGTTACAGCTTGAATAAGTGACTGGTCGGATGTTTTTTCAGCGAGCATATTTGTTATTTCATCGTCAAGGATTGAATTATAGACATATTGTTCGCTCATGCGTGTTTTGCCTTCATATTTCAAAAGATAGCCATAATTTGAAAGAAAAAGCAAATATTCTCGTGCAATTCTATGGTCATTGTCACGCGAACAGCAATCAGGCCAGCCAATAAGCGTAATTTCACCAGCACGAAACCATATAATAAAATTAACGTAATCTTCTAATGAAGTGCCAGGATTTGATGACAAAGGAATGACAATTTTTATGAATTCTTCCAGAGTAAGAAAACCTGCGTCATGTGCATATAGTTCTTTTTCTATCCTTAATAGTAAGCGCAATGGATACAAAACAAGGCCATTGTCAAGCCACATTTGACATTCTTCGGTACTTTGTATTTTAACATTGGGCAATTTGAATGTTTGAATAGTGATAGCAGCAAATTCTGTTTGTGTTATCTCGCGTTCGGCGACGCGCCTCCCGAAGTCAGTCAGCCGAATAAGCCCTGTTTTATCTCCGTCCTCAAGCAAACCCACGGCACGCCAATATTGACCTGAATTTCTAATAAGGTTTCGTTCGCCTGTTCGTCCCGCTAGATTTACATTGATTGAATCCTTAACATCATTAGAAAGGTCTTCCAATTCACGAGCGAATTCGGGCGAACTGTATTTTAATCCTCTCATCTCAAGTTTCCGCATCCTGAATAAAACGCCAAGTAGAATGACCGGATCATTAAGACTTTCAGTACATTGAAGGCTTGCCCATTTCCATTTGAAATCAGGAAAGGGCAGTCTTGGAATGTAATTCTTATCCAACAACATTAGCCCCTTTATAGGCATCAAAGCCTTTTGCCACATTATAAGCAAGAAGCGGAGGAACGGCGTTAGCGATTTGACGATAGACAGATGAGCGGGTTCCAAAAAAAGTGAAGTCAAACGGGAACGATTGAATTATAGCAAGTTCGCGGCATGACATTCGTCGCTGATTGTTGAAATGGTGAAGCACTACAACTCCCCCGCGTTCATCGCCTCTTGCTGTTACAGTGGGTGCCGGTTTGTCACCGTCAATTAGCCGATGCCCCAGGTATTTGCTAACCGTTATTTTATATTTTGAGTATTCATGATTTGTTAAATTATGGGGTTTATCAGGGTCAGGCAAATCCTGCAAAGCGTCTTTTACGCTTACCCAGCGTTTAAAGCCGTCCGTACCGGTCTCGTTATATTGTTTTTGAGGAAATGAATAAATAAATTCAATATCGTTTCGGACACCTACAATAATAACGCGTTGCCGTAATTGTGGAACACCATAATCTGCAGCATTCAACAATTGGTATTTTACATTATAACCGGTAGCAGAAAAATCATCTATAATAGTTTTAATAACAAATCCTTTGGCAAGGTTAAGCAAGCCTTTGACATTTTCAGCAACAAAGAACAGCGGTTTTTTATCATTGATGACTCTAATCATCTGTATGTATAACTCGTTGCGGCTGTCTCCAACTGTTCTTTTTGTATTGGCAACAGAAAACCCCTGACAAGGGAAGCCACCTATTACAATATTACAATCAGGAATTTTTTCAGAGGGAACATTATAGATACTATTTTCAACAATATGATTGCCGATATTGTTACGATAAGTCTTAACTGCATCAGAATAAAGGTCGTTTGCCCAAACTACAGTATGACCAGCCTTAATAAATCCCAGATCAAGACCACCCACACCTGAAAATAAAGAGACTACTTTCATACCCCCTTTTTCTCCAGTCTGACTAATTCTTCCCCTAAAAGACAGGCAAATCTTACAGGCACCGCATTCCCTATCTGTCTATAACATGAATTCATTGTACCGGCAAACACAAAGTTTTCCGGAAATGTTTGGACAGTTGCGCTTTCGCGTATAGTCAAGCGTCGTTTTCCGTTGTAATGTGGAATTGCGCAAACGCCGCCTTTGCCGTTACCTCGTGCTAAAATGGTCGGTGACGGTTTGTCCGGATTAGTCTGCCTATGCCCTGTAAAATTACGGTATTCAACTTTATATAATGAATAAAGATGATTTGGTACATCATTTGCACAATCCGGATCAGGAAAGTGTTCTATTGCTTCGCGTATCGAAACCCATTTTTGGGGTACGCCTACTGCGCTGTGTGTCTTTTGTGGAATCTGAAAATGCATTAAAGGCCCAAAATCTTTTCGCTGTCCAATAATAAAAACCCTTTGACGTGTTTGCGGCACCCCATAGTCTGCCATATTACACAATTGATAGATCGTATAATATCCGGCTTCTGAAAATTCATTAATAATAGTTTTTATTATATTGCCTTTATCGAGGCTCAAGATGCCTTTTACATTTTCCGCAATAAAATATTTCGGCTGTTTTTCTTTGATAACATTGAAAAAATATTTATAAAGTTTGTTGCGCACGTCGCCAGCCTGTCTTTGCAGATTAGCAAGCGAAAACCCCTGACAAGGAAACCCGCCAACTACAACATCAGCAATAGGCAAACTCGCTATATTAACATCCTTAATATCTGTGCAGGATATATGGTCGCTAATATTTCTTGTATAGGTTTCTACAGCGTCAGAATCAATATCGTTTGCCCAAATAACGGAGTTCCCTGCCTTGATTAGCCCCAAATCAAGACCACCTGCACCGCTAAATAACGAAATTATGGTCAACTCATATCCTCCCAAATATGTTCTCAACCGCCTTATAGTAACTTATTAAACAATCTAATTATACACCCAGATTATGCAATATGATAGTAGGTACACGCCGCATTTCCCGTATCTCTACATAATAGCTCGACATTTTCAACAGGCGATAATACAATAAGTTATTATGGAAAACAAGAATATCCGGGAACGGACAGAAAGAACCCGTTGGTTCTGTGAAGCGCGATTTGGAATGTTTATACATTGGGGGCTATACTCCATTCCCGCCCGCGGCGAATGGGTAAGAAGCGTAGAACGCATTCCTCATGAAGAATACCTGAATTACTTCAATGAATTCAGCGCCAAAGAATATAACCCAGCCGAATGGGCGCGCCTGGCAAAAAAGGCGGGGATGAAGTACGCGGTCCTGACAGCCAAGCATCATGACGGCTTCTGCCTTTGGGACACCAAACTGACGGACTTCAAAGCTACCAATACTCCTGCGGGCAGGGATCTGGTTAAAGAATATTTGGACGCATTCCGGGCCGAAGGTATAAAGGTAGGGCTCTATTTCTCCATTATCGACTGGCGGCACCCGGACTTTCCCCACTATGGCGACAGGCAACATCCCATGCGGGACAATCCGGCTTACGGAAATGAAAACCGGGACTTTAACCGCTATCTGGAATTCATGCATGGCCAGATTAAGGAACTCTTAACCGGTTACGGAAAGCTGGACATAATGTGGTTCGATTTTTCTTACACAGATTCCAATAATGATTTGAGAGGCAGCGCCTGGAAGGCACAGGAACTTATGAATATGGTGCGATCTTTACAGCCCCATCTTATTATTGACAACAGGCTTGAAGGTTCCGGGGAACATTCGGGAACCATACTAACCGCCAACCCCTCAGATTTCGCCGGGGATTTTGCCTGTCCCGAGCAGATGATCCCTCCACGAGGTATTGTAAATGAACTGGGAAACGCCGTTCCCTGGGAAGCCTGCATCACCATGAATAACAACTGGGGGTACAGCTCCTCGGACAAGCACTGGAAAAACGCGGACATGATAATCCGTATGCTTGTGAATTGCGTTTCCAAAAACGGAAACCTCCTTCTAAACGTCGGCCCCGACGCAAAAGGCCGCATCCCTTCCGCCTCGGTTGAAATTCTGGAACAAGTCGGCCGCTGGATGGCGGACAACGGCGAAAGCATCTACGGCTGCGGCATGGCAGATTACGAAAAGCCTGAATGGGGCCGTTTTACCCAAAAGGGAAAAAAGCTCTATGCCCACGTAATGGAAGCTCAGGTCAGCGGCATCTGCCTTCCGGGCTTCGCGGGAAAGATAGAGAAGATGAGGCTGCTTTCGGATGGGAGCGAAGTCAGGATCACGGACAATTGGAATCTCACCGAGTATCCCAATGACGCCTTTTTCTTCACCTGTCCAAAGACAGGCGACAGCTACCCTCTGCCAAATGAGGCTGATACAGTGATAGAAATTACATTGAATTAAGGAGGCTTATATGCCATACGCAGCGAAGGAAAACCGTTACGATGCGATGAAGTACAGAAGGTGCGGAAAAAGCGGCCTTGATCTGCCTGAAATCTCGCTGGGGTTCTGGCACAATTTTGGCGGAAATGACAGCTATGAAACAGGGCGCGAAACGGTGTTATGCGCTTTTGACTCAGGCGTTACCCATTTTGATTTTGCCAACAATTACGGGCCTCCCCCCGGTTCCGCAGAAATTACCTTTAGCCGGATTCTAAAAGAAAACCTTTTGCCCTACAGGGACGAAATAATCGTCTCCACAAAAGCAGGCTATAATATGTGGCCCGGCCCCTACGGCGAATGGGGAAGTAGAAAATACCTTGTCGCGAGCCTGGACGCGAGCCTAAAAAGGATGGGCCTTGATTATGTCGATATTTTTTACCATCACAGGCCGGATCCGAAAACTCCGCTTGAAGAGACGATGAACGCCCTTGCTGATATAGTCCGGCAGGGAAAAGCGTTATACGCGGGAATCTCAAATTACAACGCCGAAGAAAGCGCCGCGGCAATTCCTATGTTGCGTTCCCTTGGCGTCCCCTGCCTGATTCACCAGGCGAATTATTCCATGCTGAGCCGCTGGACGGAAGAAGGGCTTCTTGATGTTATTGAAAGGGAAGGAACAGGCTGCATTTGTTTTTCCCCCCTGGCGCAAGGGCTTTTGACCAACAGGTATCTAGACGGCTCTATCCCAGAAGGCTCAAGGGCTTCAAAAGGCGTTTTCCTAAAAGCGTCCGCAATAACACCTGAGCTTCTAAAAAAACTGAACGCGCTAAACGCTGTAGCCAGAGAAGGAGGCAGAACCCTGGCGACGATGGCGATACGGTGGATCCTGCGCGACAAGCGCAATACCTCCGTTCTTGTCGGAGCCAGCTCCTCCGCTCAACTGAAAGAAAACCTTTCATCGTTATCGCAAGCGCCGCTTACGACTGAGGAATTGGGAAAAATAGACAGTATTTTAGCGGAATAAGCCCACTGCTCATATCATTTAATAATTATTGGCTTTTTCCCTCAATTCAGCCAGAACAGATAAAGCCTCGGCTTTAGAAGAATTGCGCCCATACAATACTACCTTTGCCTTCGGATCGTATACCTTGTCAGAAATGAACATTTGACAGGGGCCGTCACGGAAAAAAGAAGATGCTTCACTTAGTACATCATCTGGTTGAACAAGGTTGAGCATTACAAGTCCCGGAATAGTTTTAAGAAGCCCCCATTGATGCTTTATATTTGCGCAACAATGGATTCCAATTCGCCCGCCAAAATGCCCGGATAATTTGCAAAGCTCAGGCATGGAAAATTCTTCAAAATGCTCCGTGCTAATGGAACCGATCTCGTCTTCCGAAACAGTAATGCCAAACGGCATATAGTAATCGGGGTAGTGGGCGATAAATTCCTTCCCAAATGTCTTAAACCATAGTTCCAGAAATTCTGTCAATAAAGACGAAGTCATTCCTATTAAGTCTTTTACCGCGTTGGGTTCCTCATAAAAAGCCATGAAAAAATCTGTTTTGTCCCAAATCAGTGCCGCTATATCCAATGGGCTCTGAATATCAGGGAGCTGCATCAATGCCCCGGGGGCTTCTTTCTGGAGCCTATAGCCATATTCGATAACATCCATTAAGGAAGAATTTTCCAGTTTAGGTTTTTTTACTTTCACAAGCTCAGTAGCGGAAAAAACCATGGGAACGCAAAAAGGGTTGCTATTGCCGGGATAAACCACGGATGCCCCGAATGCATGGGCAAAATTATCGCATCCCATTAGGGCTGAAATATATGGAACCCTGTCATCATCAAGCCATTCAATGCAATCAATCAATTTATGGTATCTATTTACGGTTTGGGTAAAAAATTTATCCATGGTATCAGGGGAAGGAAAAACAGTTTCGGCTTCATCGTAATCAATATCCATATGGATAATTATTCTTCTGGAGCCACTATAAAATTCGCGCCAGCGTTCTTTGCGATCTTCAATAGATAACATGGATGATTTTAACTCCTAGAACTTATTTACCTCAACAGGCTGATAAAAGCTCCTTTATCCGATTGTTTGGCTATATCAAGCGGGGTCATCCCTTTTAAGCACCTGATTCTCTTGTCAGCCCCGTATTGGAGTAAAAGCCTGGCAGCGGCTATGTTATTCGCGGCTACCGCGAAATGTAACGGGGTATAGCCGTTTTTTGTTGCTCTGGCGTTGGGATCAAAACCGTTGTCCAATAGGAGTTTCACTACCGTTGTGTTCGGCTGCAGCATAGCTTCATGAAGGGCAGTCGCGCCCATGGCATCCCGCACATCCGGGTCAACCCCGGCGGCAAGAATTTCCTGAATACTCTTTAAATCCCCGCGGTACGAAGCGTTTATTATCGCACAGGGAGGAAATAACGGTTCTTTTTCATCAACTTCATCCGAAAACGCGGGAAAAACAGCTAAAATAAGGCCCAAGACGGCAAAAAAATAATTCCTTTTTAACATCATATTACCATAATAAATTATAACCAAATAGTTTACAACCCTTTTAACATTGTATATTATACAAAAGCATTATGTTGATCGCTTATCGACACTAAATTTTTACTGGCGAGGGGTTTTCATGGCCAGAAAAGGCAAAGTTATCATCGATAGGGAATTGTGCAAGGGATGTTATCTGTGCATACGCTCTTGCCCGTTAAAAGTATTGGAAAAAGACGCAGAGCCAAATTCGACCGGGACCTATCCGGTAAAATTCGCGGGTTTGGAAAAATGCATAGCCTGCGGCAATTGCTATGAAGTTTGCCCTGACGTTTGCATCGGGGTTTTCGAGCTTAGCGCCTGAAACGCGCACTTCGCATATATACATCCATAGGAGGAGACTTGAACTCAGAAAAAGTATTGATGAAAGGAAATGAGGCGATTGCGGAAGCGGCAATAAGGGCAGGCTGCGGCGCTTATTTCGGCTATCCAATAACTCCACAGAATGAACTTACCGCTTATATGGCTCTGCATATGCTCGATAAAGGCCGGATATTTATTCAGGCAGAAAGTGAAACTGCTTCTATTGTGATGGTCTACGGCGCTTCATGTGCCGGCGCCAGGGCGATGACCTCATCGTCAAGCCCCGGCATAAGCCTGAAGCAGGAAGGCATTTCCTACGCAGCCGGGGCGGACATTCCCTGCGTCATAGCCAATGTTTGCAGGGGCGGCCCGGGGCTGGGATCTATCGCCCCGGGTCAGGGCGATTACTTCCAGTCAACCCGGGGCGGCGGCCACGGGGACTACTACTGCATAGTCCTTGCGCCAAAAAGCGTCCAGGAATGTGCTGACCTGACTTACCTTGCGTTTGACCTTGCGGACAAGTACCGGATGCCTGCAATACTCCTGGCTGACGGCATGATCGGCCAGATGATGGAGGGGATAGTCCTTCCGCCTGAAAGATCCCTTAACGAGCTTCCAAAAAGGCCATGGATAGTCGGAAACATGGCAGGAAGAAAAGCGAGGCATATAACATCCCTCAACCTTGTCCCGGTTGAATTTGAAGCTCAAATCAAAGCCAGGTTTGAGCGCTACGAGCAGGTAAAAAAGGTCGAAACCCGTTATGATGATATAGATACCGCGGACGCCGAAATTACATTGGCAGCCTACGGAACCTGCGCCAGGGTCTGCCTGGGCGCGAAAAAGCTTGCGGACAAGGCGGGAATTAAGGTCGGCTTGTTCAGGCCAATAACCCTCTGGCCGTTCCCATACGAAGCGCTGGGTAAATTAAGCGAAAGGGGAAAGCCCATACTCACTGTGGAGATGAGCCTTGGCCAGATGGTGGAAGACGTGCGCCTTTCGGTTATGGGCAAAGCACCGGTTCACCTTTTAGGCCACACCGGAGGTGTTATCCCTACCGAGGAAGAGGTTTTTGAAGAGTTGAAAAAAATTCTATTGAAATACTGAATGGAGCGCAAAATGAGCGAAAAACAGCTTCACGGCCATCCCAAAAGCCTTTGCAATGTGCCGACTAAATACTGCGGTGGCTGCGGCCATGGCGTGATTCACAGGATCATCACCGAGGTAATCGATGAATTGGGCGTACAGGAAAAATCAATTATAACAAATCCGGTAGGCTGCTCAATTTGGGCTGATCTTTATTTTGACTTTGATTCCGTCCAGCCCCCCCATGGCCGGACGCCTGCGGCGGCGACCGGCGTCAAGCGGGTCCTGCCCGATCACCTGGTTATCTGCTATCAAGGCGACGGGGATATGGCGGCTATCGGAACTGCCGAGATGATCCACGCGGCCAACAGGGGCGAAAAGTTCACCACTATTTTCGTCAATAACGCCATCTACGGTATGACGGGCGGGCAAATGGCCCCCACAACCCTGATTGGCCAGAAGGCAACAACAGCCCCACATGGCCGCGACCCTGTTGCGGCGGGCATGGGCTACCCTATCAGGGTCGCTGAGCTGCTTGCCACCCTGGACGGTACAGCTTACATTGCCAGGGGCGCGGTGAACAACGCTGCCAATATCCGCAAAACAAGAAACTACCTGCGTAAAGCCCTGGAGCTGCAGATGAGCGGCATCGGCTTTACCATGGTAGAAATACTGTCACCCTGCCCCACCGGCTGGGGCTTCAGCCCTGCAGATGCCGCTGACTGGCTGGAAAAGAACATGATCCCCGTATTCCCACTGGGCGAAGTCAAAAAAAGTGCCGAAAGCCAGCAAAAACCAGCCGCCGCAAAGTTAAATGATTTGGGACAGGGGGTAGCATGACAGAAAAAAGCTTTTTCGCCGGCTTCGGCGGCCAGGGCATCATATCCCTGGGGCAGATCTGGGTATATTGCGGTATGAAAGAAGGGAAAAACGTCACATTCTTTCCGTTTTACGGCGCGGAAAAGCGGGGCGGCATAGCGAGGGCAAGCGTTATTATCTCCGATGAAGAAATCGCAAGCCCCCTGGTGACCACTCCCGACTCGGCGCTGGTAATGAACATGGATTCACTCCCCCTCTGCGAGGGGATATTAAAACCGCAGGGGCTAATGGTAATAAACTCCACCCTGGTAAAGGAAGAGCCCAAACGCAGCGACATAAAGGCTGTCAAGGTAGAGGCATCCGGCATTGCAGAAAAGATGGGAAATATCCTTTATGCCAATATGGTTGCGCTTGGCGCTGTCGCCAAAGCTACCGGGGCTTTAAAACTTACAGATATTGAGGCAATATTAAAAAAGTTCTTTCCACCGGATAAACATAAATTTGTCCCGATGAACGTTGAAGCCATAAGGGGGGGATATGAGGCTGTTTAAACTTTTTATTGTTATTTTAGTTTTTTCCGCTGCTTTTGCCTGGGCTGAAGATGGAGAAACTATTAATGGCGGAATTAAAACCTCAACAAGCCTGGGGCTGCAAATTTCAAGCCTGCCAGAAGCAAAGCTCTCTTTAAGCCAGAGCTTCTCTTTTCCTTTTCTACAAGGCCAAAACCCTTTGACTCGGGATAATAATATCGCTACGGTGCTTACCGCCGAAGTTAGCCCTGTTTCCCTGAATGGCAAAGCGGAAGTTATCTGGACACCGGCGGCGTTTTTCCTGCTTTCAGGCGGTGGCATGGCCGGCTCGGGCTGGAATATGGCTTTGGGAAACGGCATAGGCATAAACAAGCCGGAGGATGAAAACGCCGCCCCGCCAAGAAAAGCAGTAATCGACGGAACAGCCTTTGACGGCCTTCTCTGGCGGGCCTGGGGGGCAGGAACCGTGCAATTCGACCTTGGCGCTGTCATTCCCGGCGACTGGACCCATATACTTTTCCAGTCCCGCCAGGAACTCCGCTATGCCGCCTATAGCCGGGCTGCGCCTGGCGAAGCATGGGTTTATGAGGCTGATTTTGGAGAGAACCAGAACGGATGGGTTTACTACGCCAGTTATGTCCTTGGCTACCAAATCCCCCTGGCTCCGGTACTGGATACCGTCGCTTTCATGGCGGAATTGGATAAGCCCCTTTACAACACCCCGGGGGGCGATTTTTGGGGCGAAAACCTGGGCAAATGGACTTTTTCGGGCCTGTATAATTTCTCCATTACAAAGCGGTTTAGCACAGCGCTAGTTCTCCAAATGCAGACCCGCCGCAATTACGGTTCAAGCGATTTTAACAATAAGGATTATTATTACCGGGACAAGGAGCTAAAAGACGATGGCGGCGAGCGGCGTCTCCTTTTCTACCGGGCGGCTCTGCTTTTTAGCTATAAAATCAGATAAAGACCCAAAAATGCGGTATAATAATCAGTAATACCGGGGAAAAATTCATGTAACAGCGCAAATATAAGCTGTTGACATTTTATACTTTTTGGGGTATAATTAGTTTTTACTGGGGTGTTTTCACCTGCCAAGGAGTTATTTTGGCGTCCGTCCACGAATATAAACGGTTCGAGAACAATCTCGTACAAAAAGTAAAGATCGGTTTTGAGGCTTTTATCAAAACCATTGGGGCTTTTTTCCGGGCCATAGGGAGGGCGTTAACCAGACGCTACACTGTAGTTCTGGTGCCTCATTCGGAAAAAAATGTTTACAACCTTCATATTTCAGTACTTTCAATTTCCTGTTTTCTTCTGGTTATAATCGCCATTTTAGGGGCTTTCACGTGGTACAGCGTTTCCCATCGATCAACACTTAATAATTTAACTGAAGGGGTTAACCGCCTGAAAGAAACCCAGGCAAGCCTTGATCAGATTCGTGACGAAGTTAACCACCTGTTCAGGGAAGTCCGGAATTTTGAGCCTGCCCTTTCAAGCACTCTTTCGGTTCTTGGAGCCGATACCGCAGGCTTAAACAGGATATCCCAGGCTTCAGGCGGCGATTTGGCTTCTTTCTTTGATATTAAGGAAAGCCCTGCGGGAACTCTTCAGGAAGTAGAGGACCTAAGGCGGCTTTCAGTATTCTTTACCACCGCTACCAACCCAATTAAGGAAATTGGGACTCTTCTTAGTTCTCAAAGCGCATTGCTGACGGAAATTCCCAGCATTTGGCCTATAAAGGGCAATCAGGGGCATATTTCCATGACTTTCGGCCAGAATGAAAACCCCTTTACAGGGCAGTATTACATCCATAAGGGGATTGATATCTCAACCTACCGGCAGGGCGATCCTATCGTAGCCACAGCGGACGGCCAGGTTGTGGCCCTTGAGTACGATTTCAACGGATTCGGCAACAATGTTATTATCCGGCACAAACACGGTTTCTATACCCGTTACGCCCATATGCTATCGTTTAACGTGCGCGCCGGGCAGCGTGTTCAGCAGGGAGAAATAATCGGCTACATTGGGAACACCGGTTTATCGACAGGCCCCCATCTTCATTATGAGGTTCATATTGGTTCCGATGTAGTAGATCCCTACAAGTACATCACTATTCGTACCAACATAGCGAGAAACACGCGCTAGGGCATATAAGACATGGCTTCATCAAAAAGCGAAAGTTTCTCCTTAAATACCATAATAGGCCCCGGAACAAGCGTATCCGGTGATGTTGAATCCGGAGGGTTCACCCGTGTTGACGGAAACGTCCAGGGCGATGTAAAAGCCAAGGGACGGGTAGTAATAGGCGAAAGGGCCAGGATGAAAAGCAATATAAGCGGCACATCTGTTACCGTCGGGGGGGTGGTTTTCGGCAATGTGCTTGCAAGCGAGCGGCTCATTGTTTTGTCAACCGGCCTTGTAATGGGGGACATTATCACCCGGCGCATACAGGCCGAAGAGGGCTGCCTGATTCACGGCCGGGTAAGGGTCTGCCAGAGCGAAGAAGTCTGGAACCGGGCTATTTCCGAATACAAGGATGTAACGGGGCTCAGGGAATCCCTGGGCTTGCACTCCTCCACCCCCGGATATGTAAGGCATGGATAAAATAGACTTTAATATTTCCTCAATGCTCAACGCGTCTACTCAGCCCGGCTTAAGGACGGAAGAAAAAAAAACAAAGCAAAAAAATAGAATATCCGGTAACAAAACGTTGTTTTCCACAATACTGGAAAACGCCGCACATGAAGCAGGAGAACTCGGCCCGCTTATGGAGCTTCCGGCTTCTGAAGAAGCTCTAACAGAGCTGATGGACGCGGTACACAGCGCCGGAAGCGATCTTATAGACCGTCCTTTCCATGATGAAATTCTGCGCTATAAAAAAGCGGTACGGGATTTTGTCAATTATGTGGTTAACAACGCTTATGCTTTGGAGAAATCACAAACCCGACGCAAGGGTAAAACCAAAATCCATGTTCAAATTCAGATAATAGATAAAAAGCTTGACGAGCTGGCAGCGGCAATATTGGCAGGCCAGGCCAGCCAGCTGGAAATGGTTTCAAAAATCGGGGAAATCAAGGGGTTGCTGGTTGACCTTACAATAAGCGGCATGATAAGAGAAAGAGATGAGTGACGAGGAAAATTTCGAAGAAGATATAAATTCCCTTGAAGACAACCCGCAGGAAGAACCAATAGACGGCGGGTCGGTTATTGCCGTAGAAGATCTATCGTCACTGACCCAGGATACGCCGGTATACCGCCTTAGCCTTGTCTATTCCAGGGAAACTTTTCAGGCAGCCTGGGCCGGCGAAGCCCTTGAACCGGGAACCAAAGTACTTGTACCGACCCGTTACGGCCGGGATCTGGCCGAGGTAATATATTCAATCCAATGCGAAGCCGGGCAAATTCCCCAGGCCGTCACCAGGATTGAGAGGATCGCCGGCGATGACGATATATCCAGGGCTGCCTCGCATAAACAGCAGGAAAAAGAAGCCTTTGACATATGCAAGAAAAAAATTGAAGCGCATAAACTGGATATGAAGCTGGTTTCTGTCCATTACATTCTGGAAGAGCCGAAAATTCTTTTTTTCTTTACCGCAGAAAGCCGGGTTGACTTCAGGGAGCTCGTAAAAGATCTGGTAAACATTTTCAAAACCAGGATAGAACTGCGCCAGATAGGGGTGCGGGATGAATCGCGGGTATTGGGAGGCCTTGGAGTCTGCGGAAGGGCTTACTGCTGCCATGCGGTATCGGACAAACTCAAGCCTGTTTCCATAAAAATGGCAAAAGATCAAAACCTGTCCCTTAATTCCACAAAAATATCCGGGCCTTGCGGCCGCCTTCTCTGCTGCCTTGCCTATGAACACCTGTTTTACGGGGAACAGAGGCGCCTTATCCCCTGCGAAGGTACCAGGATTTTATGGGACGGCTCCAGCTGGAAAGTTTCGGAAATAAACGTTGTAATAGGCAAACTAAGGCTCAGTACCGACGACGGCCGCGTGATCCAACTGCCCTTTAACGCGTTTGAAAAAACCGACGGCCGCTGGTCAATCAACGCCCCGCCGAAATAGCAAATATGTATTATGAAGTTATATTAATACACCTTTTTTGGATGCAAAGGGTCGCGAAAAAGGCGACAAACAAGCAGTATTAATTTTGAGATAGACATAAAGGAGCCGAAATATAAAAACCGAAACGTTATGCGAAATACCTTTTTAAAGCTGTAAATTCTGTTTTGATATTTGCTTGGAAGTACATGATTCTACTTTTTCTTAACAACCTTTTTAGGGCCCTTGTTTTTGGCGGATCTTGCGCTGGTTGTTATGGTGGTTTTCCTGCTCAAGACGGGATGTTCTTTCTTTTTAGCTGACTTTTCAGCGGTCCCCGTTTTCGGAGCGGCAGGTTTCTTTGCCTTGGGTATGGATTCCAGAATATCCTGCAATTCCTCGTCTTTTGAAGCTTCGTTAAGGTCTGCTTCACGCTGTAGGTCAAGCCAATAGTCGGGAGTTTGGCCGAAAAATTTAGAAAGGCGTAAGGCAGTGGAAACCGAAATTTTTGCCTTGCCGATAACAAGCAGCCGTACTGCGGAATTGCTCAGGTTAATCCCTTTTGCAAGTGAAAAGGGATTGAGCTGGTACTCTTCCATGTAAGATTGAAGAACACTTGCCGGGGTCTGTGATTTGGGCATATAAAATCCTTTAATATAGATTATGTCATTTATATAGAAACTAATGGATATTGTCAAGTATGCTACGACAATAGAGAGCCATTTCCAGCAATGTAAAACTTCTTTGTTTCTTATATGTGAAAAATAATGATTGATATTATTTTGTAAGTATGAAAAACTAATTCCTTTTGGCCTTCTTCATTCACATTTTAATTTTTATCAAGTCGAAAACCGGGAAATAAATCCATATATGTTTATTATCCGTTGTTCCATATTCATGTGCGTTATATATTTTCCCAAACGATTAAAAAAAATTTATAGACTAACTCCTCCATCCGTGCAATGTCATCAGCGGCTATCACCATGGTACTGCCATACCGATAGCGTAATATTATTTTCACTGTCTACAACCGCCTTGTAAGATATGGCTTTTTAAGGAGCGCTGCCACATAAACAGTTATGCACAACAATATCTGCCGTCAGGATGAAACATAATTTTTATTTATTTTTTTTGTTTTTTGAAGTACACAAAGATCACGGAGTTTAGGGCTTAATGAGAAATATTGAAAAAAAAATTCAGTTTTAAGGCCGCTTATCGATTGGCTTTGGCAACATCGCAGATGCGGCGGGCCATGTTTTCCAGAGAAACCTGTTCCATAACATGGCCTAATTCATAAGCGACACGGGGCATACCGTAGACTACGGCGGTTTTTTCGTCCTGGCCCAGGGTCATACCACCTTCTTTGTAAATGGTTCCCAGCTGGGTCGCTCCGTCTCTGCCCATGCCTGTCATGATTACGCCCAGCGCGCGGTTCTGATAAGCCATTGCAACCGACGCAAACAGGACGTCAGCGGACGGCCTATGCCCCGAAACCTGGGGGGAATCCGTAAGGTGTACGATCCCGCCCATTCCCTTTCGCGCCACTTCCAGGTGCTTATTCCCCTGGGCAATCAGAATGCGGCCGTTCCGGATGTCGTCTCCCTCTTCAGCTTCTTTAACATCCATGGGGCAAATCCGATCAAGGCTTTTTGCGAATTCAAAGGTAAAGCCCGGAGGCATATGCTGTACCACAACAATCGGCACAGTTAAGTCATTATCCAGCTGGGAAAAAACAACCCTAAGGGCATCCGGGCCGCCGGTGGAAATACCAATAGCAATAATTTCCGTTTTGGCAGGTTTTCGAACCGGAGTCGGAGGCTTCGCAGGTTCCACAGTCTGCGGGGTATAAGAAAGATGCGCTGTAATATCAGGGTGAACTGACTCGGGCGTGGCAGTGGTTTTTTTGGAATACTCGTTCGGGGAAAGGACTTTTCTGCCTTGAGAACGCCTGTAAGCGCCGCCGTAACCAAACAACATGGGAATGAGCGTATCCCGGACAGTGTGAATATCCATTGAAACAGAACCGGAGGGCTTTTGAATAAAATCATTCGCGCCAAGAGCCAGGGCTTCCATTGTAATCTTAGCCCCTTTCTCCGCTATCGAAGAAAGTATAACTACAGGTATTTTAATCCCCTGCTTTTTCCTCTCCTCCAGGAATTGGATGCCATTCATCTCAGGCATCTCCAGGTCCAAAATGATAATATCCGGATTTACCCGGGGAATCTTTTGAAGGGCAAAATGCCCGTTCATCGCTTTTTCGGCAATTACAAGACCTGGAGTATCTTCAACCATACGGCCGATAAGGTTCCGCATCATGGCGGAATCGTCAACTATCAATACCCCTATTTCATCAGACATGATAAATCTCCAATTTTTATTATATAGACTTGCTATACAAAGTTGCCCATTCGGTTTTAACAAATTCGAATTTTGTCGCCATGCCAAAGAGTGATTCAGAATGGCCTATAAATAAAAACGACTTCGAAGCCATTGCGTCCCAAAATCGGTTAATAACCGCAGTCTGGGCTGCTTCATCGAAGTAAATAATAACATTACGGCAAAATACAACGTCAAAACCTCGCTGTCCTGAATCGTTTTTTAGGTTGTGATAGTCAAAACGAATTTTTGACATAATATCCGGAATGACTTTATATCCGCCCTCAATCTTTTCAAAGTATTTCTTAAGATGATCTTCTGGGATTCCTTCAATCCGGTTATCCGCGTAAAAACCTTCCTTGGCTGTCATTAAGCATTTAAGGCTTATATCGCTGGCAATTATCTCGTATCTCCAGGGAGGAGTCAAAATTCTGCTCAGCATCATGGATATGGTATAGGGTTCTTCTCCTGTGGAGCAACCCGCGCTCCAGATTTTAATCGTGTTGCTCCCGGTCACTTTTTTTGCCTTCATGAGTTCAGGAATCACGTAATGCTCAAAAGCGTCAAATTGAGGCTGATTGCGGAAAAACCGGGTTAAATTTGTGGTTATTGAGTCAAGGAAACTCTTCATTTCCTCCCGATCACCGATAATTTTGGAATAATAGGTTCTTACCGAATCAATACCCCTTTCTCTGAGTTTTTCCTTAAGCCTGCTCTCAAGAATGGAGCGGTTAGTAGGGGTAAAAGTTATGCCGCTTTCATTGTAAATCAAAGTGCGATACATATCAAAATCGGCATCATTGAAGAAAACATCGTCAGCCATACTTATATAGTATGACTTGAAAGCGTTCCTGTCAATGGCTTAGCTACGTACTTTCAAAGGCCGATTTATGTGTTATGCTGAAAATCGACACCGTGAAACTTATTAAAGAAGCAAAAAGAACCAAAATATCCAAAAAAAACCCTATTTTACGCTTTATTTTAAAGCTTTTTCTTGCAGCCTTCGCAGCAGCGGTTTTAGCAACTCTTCTGATTAATGTGGGGATGATCCTGGGTACCCGCAAGCATATTTATACCGATATAAGCGCAATACCGCAGCGTACGGCAATATTAATTTTGGGCTCCCAAATTCGTGGAAAAACGCTTTCACCGGTGCTGCAGGACCGGGTAGATTCAGGCATAACCCTTATGGAGCAAAGCAAGGGGAAAAAACTCCTCCTTTCAGGAGATCACGGGCAGCGCTACTACGACGAAGTAAATGCCATGCGGCTTTACGTGCTTGCCAACGCCCCGGTTATCATGGAAGAGGACATTTTCATGGATCACGCGGGCTTCAATACCTGGGATTCCATGTACCGCGCCAGGGATGTTTTCGAGGTTAAGGACCTGATAATCGTTACCCAGCAATTCCACATCAGCCGGGCGGTTTGCCTTGCCAGAAGCCTGGGGCTGGACGCAGTAGGATATGGCATAAACCAGGATCGGTTCAAAGGGCGGAGCCTTCGTAGCTGGCAGTTCAGGGAGTATTTTGCCAGGATCAAGGCGTTTTATTCAATTATTTTTAAGCCAAAACCAAAATACCTTGGAGATAAAATCCCCATACTGGGGGATGGCCGCGCCACCTGGATATAGGGTTTTGCCAAATACGTAGTATTAAAAACTTTAGTTTTAAAACCCTTAGTTGACGAAACCTGCCCCATGAGCCAAAATAAACTATATGATTGAAAAAAGTGGCGGAAAAGCGAAACCGGAAAAACGCAAAGATACCAGGTTTTCAACAATAGCCAATGTTGTTATAAAAGAGTTAGGCAAGGAAGTATTCCAGCTAAAAGATCTGAGTATAACCGGCTGCCGCCTTGAATACCCTATAGATACAGAAATCTCGCTGGATAAGCATTTTTCATTGGAGATAATCCCTGAAAAAGAAGCAAAAATAAAGCCTTTTCTAATAACTGCGGAATCCAAGTGGATAAGGGTCAGCAGCAATTCATGCGAAGCCGGCTTTATGATAACTGAATCTCCAAAGGGAAAACAATTTCAGAATTATGTGGACTATCTTTCCTGGCGCTATTCCCAGGGAAAAAGCATGACAAGCGAGGATATTTCAGAGCCACCCGCGATGATGTGAAAGGGGTTCTTTGATCAAATTTAATTTTAAGCTAAGTAAGGTCTATTAAAGCAGAATGTTAACAGCTGTGGCTCTGTGCGCGGTAGGCGCGGAAAAAATAGTCTCAAATGAACTTCGAAAGCAAAACTTAAGCATTAGCGAGAGCGGATTTGGCCGCGTCCGCTTTAAAACGGATATTGAGGGCCTTTACCGCTGCCTAATCGGCTTGCGGGCCGCTGACCGGGTCCTGTTGGAAATCGCCTGGTTTAAGGCCACCGATTTTGACGCCCTTTTTGAAGGGGTAAGGCAACAGCCTTTTGAAGAATACATAACGCCGGGCATGGGGCTGAGGGTAGCCAAGGTGAGGACAAACCGATCTGTCCTGGAAGCTGAGACCAGCGTACAGGCTGTGGTTCACAAAGCGGCTGCCGACAGGCTTTGCGCGAAGAGGCGGATTAACAGGCTTCCGGAAAATGGGGAGGAAGCTGAACTACGAGTATATATCGAAAAAGACCAGGTATCAGTTCTTCTGGATCTTTCAGGGGAACCGCTTTTTAAACGCGGATACAGGATAAAGGGAGGAATCGCCCCCCTAAGGGAAACCACCGCAGCGGCAATTATCCTTCATTCAGGGTGGCGGAGGAAATTCCCCCTGTATGATCCGTTCTGCGGTTCCGGCACAATAGCCATAGAAGCGGCGTTATACGCCTGGGACATCGCTCCCGGCCTGGGCAGAAGCTTTGCCATTGACCGTCTTCTCTTGGGCGACAGCAAAACCGCCGGAAGGGTACGTGGGGAATACCTTGAAAAAGCAGACTTTTCCCGCCTGGTGCGCATAGAAGGAAGCGATTCCGATGCGGCTTCGGCGGAAGCGGCTAAAGTAAACATGGAACGCGCCATCGCCATGGCGGAGAAAAAAGGGCCGCAAAACACGCCGCTTTTTAAAGTCCTCCCAATGGAAAAAGCGGAAATCCCCGAGGCGATGGCCAATGAAAAAGATGAGCCGGGCTTTATCATTACCAACCCGCCCTATGGCCGCCGCCTTTCCGACACCGAAACCGCCGAAAAAAACTATGCCCAGATGCGGACGCTTTCTTCACGTTTTCCTGGATGGAAGCTGGCGGTGATTACAGACCACAGTGGCTTTGAATCGTTTTTCGGCAAAAAGGCTGATTCATGCAGGGAAATAACCAATGGGGCCATTCGATCATATCTATACCAGTATGAGAAACTTGAAAGCTAAAATGTGTTATAATGGGGAACGGTTATGTCAATAGTAGTTGAACATGAGAAGCGGCGCTATGAAATTCTGGAGAAAGCCCTGGATGTCTTTATGGAAGAGGGCTACGAGGACGTTACTTTTCAGAAAATTGCCGACAGGTGTGACATTACCAGGACAACTTTATATACCTATTTTAAAAACAAAAAAGATATTTTCAATTTCAGCATCAAGCAGCTCCTGCAGATCCTGGAAAATGACATTATGGAAATTAAAAAAGGAAACGATCTTTCATATACAGAAAAACTTGTTTCGGTAATGATAGTTATCATAGATCGACTTGAAGACAACAGCCGGCTTCTTTCCGTTATTCTGGACTATCTTATAAACAACCCCAAACAAGGCTTTGATCCCGGTTACCAGGTACGCCGCAGGACAGTCCGCCTGCGCCATATTCTGGCAACAATGCTCATCGAGGGAATCAAGGCAGGCGAATTCTCCGATCAGATAAACGTAAAAGAAGCCAACGAAATGCTCTATAGCTTTATTGAAGCCGCCATCTTCCGTATGGTTGTGCTGCGTAGCTCTTCGGTAGAAGAACTAAAGGAAGCGGTGAAGCTGGCAGTACGTCGGTTTAATGCTGTATAAAATCTGAGGAAGGGAGTAAGCTCGTTTGGCGGACGTGCTTGTAGAATCCCCGAGTATTTCTGCCTTTACATAGCTGCGTGTATTTGTTCCCGCACCATTTCATTGATTATTTGTGCAGGGGTTTTATGGGTTGCATCGGCGCGTGCGCGCAGGTAAGCCGCTGTAAGATTGTCTACTTCAATTAAATGCGCCATGTGCCGGGTAAAGTATCCTGGTTTACTGGTGTCTATTTCGGGCGTGGTTTTTGTCCATAGTTCATCCAGCTTGTCGGCTTCTTCTTCAGTCATGCGTGCCATTATTCCTCCTGCTTTTCGGCGTATTTATGCCAGTTTTTTCGGCATTTCATCGCGTGAAATACGTTAATTGTCTGATTGCTTATTACATTATATAATATTTCAAGTACATTGGCTTTTGTATCAAAACCTATAAGTAAATTCTTTTCCTCTTCCCCGGCTATGGGGTGGTCAAAAATAATATGGGCAAAGGCATAGCGAATATCCTCTTCTGTAACTCCATGCTTAAAAGCTGATTCGTTGAACTCAATACCAGCATCCATAATCTTACTATATTACATATACTAATTGTTATAAAGCGCAAGATGATTGACAAAATAAATTGAAAATGTAAATTTCTGAGGATAAAGGAGCAAAAATGAACCAAATAATAGAAAACCGCCGTAGCATCAGAAAATTTCAGGCTGACAAACCCGTTACAAGGGAACAGCTTAACAGCCTGCTGGAAGCGGCAATGTCTGCGCCATCTGCCCATAATTCACGTCCGTGGGAATTTATCGCGATCACGAAAAGAGAAATCCTTAATGAAATTGCGCGCATCCATCCTTACGCTAAAATGTGCGAAACAGCTACAGCGGCAATTATTATGGTGGTGAACCCTCAACCCGATATGCCGGAAGGTTTTTTCCCGCAAGACTGCGGTGCTGCAACACAGAACATACTTCTGGAAGCCGTCTCTATGGGTCTTGGTACTTGCTGGTGCGGCGTATATCCAAAGGAAAAACTAATTGCCTCAATCCGTAGCCTGCTTAATATCCCTGAGCCGAAAATCCCCTTCAATGTCATCGCGATTGGAAAACCGGATGAATCCCCTGGCAAAAGAGGTTCTTTCGAGGAAAAGAAAGTAACATACGTAGATTAATAACTTATCTTTAAAATAAATTACGAGAAATTCATCTCACAAAGATCACAAAGAAAGACTGTAAAGATCTAGAATAAATATTCTCTTTGTGTTCTTTGTGAACTCCGTGCCTTCGTGAGAGGAATTTGGGGGCTTATTTTTATAGATAGCTGTGGACTTATATTATTTAGGGACATGCTCTAATTAGCACCAGGTGCCGTTCTTCTTCCAAAAAAGGCACTTCCAGCGGGATTACTTCCCAGGTCAAGCTTTGCAAACCGCTCATCTCCTCATCAACTGCCTGCCTGCGGCCTTTGTATGCCGCAAGTAGCCCTGTCGGCTTAAGGAGAGCGAAAAGCCCCTTTAGGAGAGCGTCATCTAAAGGCTTAAAAGCCCTGAATACAATTAAGTCATAGCGGTCATTGGCAGCAAGGGTAAGCTCATCCGTATCCGCTTCCTCAATAGCGACATTAGGCAAGCCAAGCACGGCGATTGCGTCCCTTAGAAAGCCGGCGCGCCTTCCCATCCGCTCAATCAGGGTAAAAGTCGCGTCCGGCAGGCAAATTGCAAGGGGAATGCCCGGCAGGCCGGCGCCTGAGCCAACATCAGCGATTCTGAGGCTTTCGCGGCCTTCAAAAAGATCGCACTTTACTTTTAGCGGGGCCAGGGAATCCAGGATGTGCTTCACTATCAATTCCCTGCGATCTTTTACCTTTACAAGGCCGTAAGCCGGATTAAAAAGTTCTATTTCTTCGATGTAGCGTTCAAGCAGCGGGAATATACGGCTTTCGTTTTCGTTAAGGCCTAATTTCGCGAGGCCTTCCGCAAGCAAGGCATCAGTAGACTGTGACATTTAGAACTTTATTCCCAATAGATCTCACAAAGGCACGGAGTACACAAAGGCCACAAAGAAAAATCTAAAAAATAATAGCTTCCGTATTTCTCCGTGTTCTTTGTGTTCTTTGTGCCTCCGTGAGAAATTTTTTCGGATGAAAATATCTAGTAGTTCCAAAGTACTAGCCATCCAGTGTTACCTTCCTTTTTGCCCATTCGGGGAGAAAATTTTCGGGGTTGCCGGTAAGGACGTTCATGAGCAGGTCGGCGGCGGTTTCCAGAACCTTGTCCAGAATTTCCTTTTCAGCGACATTGAAGTCTGAAAGCACCCAGTCGACAATGGCTTCGCTGTCGGAAACGGGCCTTCCGATGCCAATTCTGATGCGCCAGAAGTCAACGCTGCCTAAGGACGCTTTCATGGAACGAAGCCCGTTATGCCCGCCGAGGCCTCCGCTGAATTTAAGCGAAATGACTCCCAATGGCAGTTCCAGTTCATCATGAACCACGAGAATGGCGTCTGGTTTTATTTTGAAGAACGAAGCCGCCTGGGACACTGACTGGCCTGACAGGTTCATTAAAGTCAAAGGCTTAATAAAATGGACTTTTCCATTGAAGACGGCGTAGAAACCCTTGAACTTGTTTTGCCACTTTAACGGAGGATTTATTTTTAACTTATCGGCCAGTAAAAAACCCGCGTTATGCCGGTTCTGGGAATATTCCTTCCCGGGATTGCCCAGGAATGCCACAAGTTGTATCATCTCTTTTCGGAGTATTACAACTCTTCCCGCCTGGCGGCAATACGGCTTATAAGGCCGTATTTTACCGCTTCCTCGGCATTCATCCAGTAATCGCGGTCGGTGTCTTTTTCCACCTGTTCAAAGGGAATCCCGGTTTCATCGGAGATCAGCTTGTTGATCTTCGCACGAAGCTTTTCCAGTTCCCGCGCATGGATTTCTATGTCCGTCGCCACCCCGCGAATTCCCGACAGAGGTTGGTGGATTAGATAGTGGCTGTTGGGAAGGCCGACGCGAAACTCTTTGGGGCTAGCAAGCTGAATAATCGCCGCTGCGCTTGCGACAAGCCCCATGCCTATAGTCCATACCTTCGGCCTGACAAAGCGGATCATGTCGAAGATAGCGTATCCGGCATCCGCGTCCCCTCCGGGCGAATCGATAAAGATCCGGATGGGATCGCCTCCCATATCCTCAAGGAGTATGAGCTGCCTGATGGTTTTCTCCGCCAGATCCTTGTTTATCTCGCCGGAAAGCATTATTGTCCGGGTTTTCAGCATCCGCATTATAAGCGGATCATGGGCTTCCTGCTTTGCTTCTTCCATTTCATCATCTTCTTCTTCCACGTTCTTCTCCTAAAATAAATTCTTCTAGATGTACTCCCTGGGTACCCGTTTGCCTATGCCGCAGGTAATTTCGTAAGGGATCGTTTTTGCCTTCACGGCAATGTCAGCGGCTGTAAGAAAACCCGGCCCGAAGACAACAGCTTCGTCCCAGCGTTTTACATCCGGTTCGGGGCCAAGGTTGACCATACATTGATCCATGCATATCCTGCCCGCTAAAGGATATGATTTTCCCCGGATGAGCATTGAATGATCGTTGGAAAGGCTCCGGCGGAAGCCGTCGGCGTAGCCTGCCGGCACTATGCCGACATAGGTGTCTTCCGGCGCTGTCCAGATTCTGCCGTACGAGACAGTATCCCCTTTTCTCATTTTTTTTATTGAGACCACGGCACTCCGCAGTTCCATCAGCGGTTCGGCGGATAGATAATTATCTAAAGAATTGGCCTGCCCTGTTTTTACAAGCCAGTCCGCCGGGGAATAACCGTAAAGAAAAATCCCGGGGCGGATCATGTCAAAATAAGAATCCTCGTGAAAAACCAAAGCCCCGGAATTGGCTGCGTGGACTATGCCCGGATCGATTCCGGCTTTTTCTATCGAGGCGACCGCTTCTTTAAGCTCACTGAGCTGCGTTTTGGTGTATGCGATCTCGTCCGGGTTAAGGGAATCCGAAACCGCCAGATGCGTGGCTACACCGCCAAGAGAAAGGAATTTACTGGAAGCGATTTTCGAAGCCAGTGCCGCCGCTTCATCAACGCGGCAGCCAAGCCGTCCCATGCCCGTATCTACTTTAAGGTGGATTGTCAGTTTTTTCCCGGCTTTTTCCGCAGCGTTGGCTGCAGCTGCAGCCTCAGCCGCCGCTTCAATAAACTCGCCGTCGCCAATGTGAGGAATAAGGCCCAGGGAAACGATTTCAGGAAGCTCATCGGGCATTGCCTGTGCAAGCAGCAGTATTGGGGAAGTAATTCCGGCTGCCCTCAGCTCCCTACCCTCGGAAGTGAGCGCCACAGCCAGGTAATCAGCCCCTGCTTCCAGGGCGCATCGGGCAACCATGACAGCGCCATGCCCGTAGGCGTCGGCTTTTACGGGCATGCATATTTTGGGATGTTTCCCGATTTTTTCCCTCGCCCCCTGGATATTCTTGCGAAGGTTGTCCAGGTGGATAATCGCTCTGGTAGCCTGCATGGTTTTGCATCTCCTTGCCCCATATTACGATAAATAATACCTATCATCAATACACGGAGAAATTGATACGGAAGAATTGCATTTCCCCTTCCCTTTTTTTTAATTTCATTGTAGAATAGTCAAATATCGTCTAGGAGGGCGCTTATGGGTTTTTATGATGCAATAGTGAGCATAAATGACACGGTAAACAGTCTAGTATGGGGACCGCCTATGCTCATCTTAATCGTTGGGACAGGAATTTTCCTTACGATCATGGTAAAATGCTTTCAGGTTTCCAGAATAAAAATTTGGTGGAAAGGTACTTTTGGACAGCTTTTTAAGAAGAAGAGCGAGCAGGACAAAAACAATATTACTCCTTTCCAGGCAGTAACTACCGCTCTTGCATCTACAGTCGGTACAGGAAACATCGTTGGCGTGGCGACGGCTATAGTCCGCGGCGGCCCCGGCGCTATTTTCTGGATGTGGGTTTCGGCGTTTTTCGGCATGGTTACCAAATACGCGGAAGTTGTCCTTGCGGTAAAATACCGCGAAGTCGACGCGAACGGCGTACACCACGGCGGCCCTATGTATTACATAGAGAAAGGCCTGAAGATGAAATGGCTAGCCGTCATTTTCGCTATATTGGCTACCCTTGCTACCTTTGGCATCGGCAATATGACCCAGGCTAACTCTATCGCGGGCTCAATGGAGACAACTTTCGCGATCCCCAAACTGGTTACCGGGTGTATTATCGCTATACTCGCCGGGCTTGTAATAATCGGCGGTATCAAGAGGATCGCTCAGGTTACCGAGAAACTGGTTCCGTTTATGGCAGTTTTCTATATTATTGGCTCTCTGGTGATTGTTTTCACCAACATTTCTAAAATTCCAGGCGTATTTGGCATGATTTTCGCCGGCGCGTTTGATACTAAGGCCCTTGAAGGCGGCCTTATGGGCTATATTATTATGAAAGCCATGCGTTTCGGCGTCGCCAGGGGTGTTTTCTCCAACGAAGCCGGTATGGGTTCGGCGCCTATAGCGCACGCCGCTTCAAACGAAAAAGACCCTGTAAAGCAGGGGCTTTGGGGTATTTTTGAGGTTTTTGTCGACACCATTATTATTTGTAGCCTTACCGGGCTTGTTATCCTTGCTTCCGGCGTAAGCAATTTTGAAGCTGGCGTAGGCGCCAAAGATTTTGTCGGCGGGCTTTTTGCAGGCAGCGACCTTACCCTAGCGGCGTTTTCCGCGCATTTTGGCCAGGCAGGCGGCATATTTGTAACGATCGGCATACTTCTCTTTGCCCTTTCAACCATACTGGGTTGGTCATATTATGGCGAGCAGAGCATCCGGTATTTCTCAAAGAACAGCAGTATTATTGATGGCTACAAGGTCATCTTTATTGTGTTCACCATTATTGGTGCTATGGGAGGACTGGCACTTATCTGGGATATCGCCGATACCTTGAACGGGCTTATGGCCATCCCGAATCTTATCGCTGTACTCCTTCTCTGCAAAGTGGTCATTGACCTGACGAAAGAATACGTCGCAAAGAACAAGTAAAGAATTTCCGGAGCAATCGCGGCAAATGCCGTGGCAAATGCCGCGGCAACTGCCGAGATTGTTCAATGTAGGAATGAACAGGTTCCTAATCTCTCTCATTCTGGGAGCGGTGTTTTTTTTCGCCTGCATAACTGATTCAGGCAGGAAGCCATATGAGCTCCCACCTATCTCCGAAGAAACAAAGATTCCAAGGACATTCACAATTCTTGATTACAAAAACAAAGACTCAGGAAATGCAATTCCAGAATGGGTTAATTCCTACCTTGATTCAGGCCTTCGTGGAGTGGAAACTTTAAAAGCTTACCAGGATAGCTATGCCTTTGTCAAAAAAAATGAGGGAAACCATTTCAACGCCTTACAATTATGGAAAGCCAATTTTTCTGCGGAACTGGATTTTCCGCGCCTGGCGGCAGCCAGAATAGAGGCGCGTTTCAGCGTCCCCTACCCCGACGAAGAATACGGCGCGTTTTATGAAGGGCTGATCCGTGCCGCCTCTGATGCTACCTGGACAGGGGCAGCCACAAAAGATGATTTTTGGCTCCGCAAAAAGTACCACCCCAACGAAACAGAAGGCGAACAGGAAAACTGGGAGTTTTTAATCCTTGTAACAATGGAAAAATCCATCTTTTCATCCCAGTTGAAAACAGTTTTTGAAAAAATAAATCCCAGTCCCCCGCCTGACCAAAACCAGATTGCCGCGATCAATCTGGTTAAAGATCATTTTTTTGAAAAATTCTAAGTAAAGACCTTTACGACGTAAAGACCTTTACGAAGCTTCTTCAAACTGGCTGTTGTAAAGCTCGGCGTAGAATCCGCCCTTTTCCAGCAATTCCTTATGGTTTCCGCTCTCGACTATATCGCCGTCTCTCATAACAAGGATCTTGTCGGCGTTCTTAATTGTAGAAAGCCTGTGCGCGATAACAAAAGATGTCCGGCCACGGGTCAGCTTGTCCATAGCATCCTGGACAAGCCTTTCAGTGCGCGTATCTACCGAACTTGTCGCTTCATCCAGAATAAGCAACGGGGAATTCTGGATCATGGCCCGTGCTATGGTGACTAGCTGTTTTTGGCCTGCCGACAGGTTAGCTTTGTCATTCAACACGGTATCATAACCTTGCGGCAATGTGTGTATAAAGTGATGGATGCTGACTGCCTTGCAGGCAGCTTCCACTTCTTCATCTGCAATGCCCTGTTTTGAATAAATAATGTTTTCCTTGATAGTCCCCTCAAAAAGCCATGTGTCTTGTAGAACCATACAGAATTGGTCATGAACATTTTCCCGCGTAATCTGGCTTGTCGGCACGCCATCAATGCAAATTTCGCCGCCGTCCAGTTCATAGAACCGCATCAAGAGGTTTACCATCGTTGTCTTGCCGGCGCCGGTTGGCCCGACGATGGCTATCTTTTGCCCGGCCTCAACCGCTGCGGAGAAATCGTGGATGATGATTTTATCCTTTTCGTAACCGAAGCGGACATTCTTAAACTCGACAGTGCCTTTGATGCGCTCCAGCTTATCGCGCTTCTGGCTCTCATCGGCAAGTTCTTCCTCATCGAAAAACTCAAAGACACGCTCGCCAGCTGCGGCTGTCCTTTGAAGCTGCTGCATGGATTGGGCCATCTGGGATAGCGGCTGCGTAAAGAAGCGGATGTAGATCATAAACGCGACGATTACGCCAAACGTAATTGTGCCGTTCATGGCAAGAGCCGCGCCGACCACGCAGACGGCCACATAACCGAAGTTCCCGATAAAATTCATAATCGGCATCATCATACCGGACATGAACTGAGATTTCCAGCCGCTCTCGTAAAGCGTAGCGTTAATTTTCTCAAATGCCACTTTGGCTTTTTTGCCGCCGTTATATGCCCTGACAACATTGTGCCCCGAATAAACTTCTTCGATATAGCCGTTGATGTCGCCAAGTCCCTGCTGTTGGGCCTTGAAATGCTTTTGGGATTTCTTCATGATGACCGTCATCAGCACAAAACCGACAATGGTGGAAGCGACAGCGACTAACGCAAGCATCCAGCTATTGTAGATCATCATAATCAGCGATCCGGCGAACATGGTTATTGCCCTTACCAGATTGTCAATGCTTTGATTCATTGTTTGCCCAATGGTGTCCACATCGTTGGTCACCCGGCTTATGACATCGCCGTAGCTTGTTTTATCGAAATACTTAAGCGGCAGTTTATTGATTTTCCGCGAGATACCGGTCCGCATATTTTTTGATATTCTGGCGGTTACCGTTGCCATGATAAAATTTTCAATAAAACTGAGAATTGCCGATGACCCGAAAAATAGCACAAGCAGCATACCAATATTGTAAACAGCGGTCATGTCGATTGCGCCCATAACGGGAGTATTGTTTATTATCGCGGGAAGCCCCTTCGCGATTTCATTGGTCATATCTCCGAGCTTGTTCGGGCCGGCAATCTGAAGCGACGTACCCATAGCCGCGATGACAAGGGCGACTATGATAATGGGCATATAGTTTTTGCAATAGCGTATCAGCTTGATCCAGGTACCCTTAAAATCCTTTGCTTTTTCGCCCCCGCCCATCATACCACGGGGTCCTCCCATGCCTCCGCCGAATCTGCCCGGCCTTTTTCTTTCAGTATTGTCACTCATGATGCTAATTCCTCCTCGCTTAACTGGGACATGGCAATTTCTTTATACACGGAACAGTCACGGAGCAATTCTTTATGGGTTCCTTTGCCGACAATTTTTCCTTCATCAAGCACAATAATCTGATCCGCGTCCATGATTGTGCCGATCCTCTGCGCGACGATCAGGTTTGTTACTCCAGCGGTTTCTTTTTTCAGTTCATTCCGTAAAATGCGGTCTGTTTTATAGTCAAGAGCCGAGAACGAATCGTCAAAGATGTAGATTTCGGGTTTGCGGCACACAGCGCGTGCAATGGCAAGCCGTTGTTTCTGCCCGCCGGAAATGTTGGCTCCGCCCTGTGATATGGATGCGTCATATATGCCGTCCATTTTTTCAACAAAATCCGCGGCTTGTGCGATTTGAACGGCTTTCTTCACGTCGCCGATACCGTATGCCTCTTTGCCGTTATCGCCATAAGCCACATTGGATTCCACCGTGCCTTTGAACAGTACCGCCTTCTGGGGGACGTATCCGATTTTATCTAAAAGCGATTCCAGCTTGTAATGCTTTACGTTTAAACCGTCAATCAACACTTCACCTTCGGTTACATCATAAAAACGGGGGATAAGGTTGACCAGCGTTGATTTTCCGCTGCCGGTAGAGCCGATAAATGCGACCGTTTGGCCACGTTTCGCCGTAAAACTTATACCTTCAATGACAGGTTTCGCCGCGTCCGGATACTTGAAGCTGACAGACCTGAATTCAATTTCGCCGGCAACGCCTGGCTGGCCGCCGGTTTCTCTGCCGTCCAATATTTGCGGTTTTGTATCAAGCACCTCATTGATGCGCTTTGCCGAAACGCTGGCGCGGGGTAGCATAATGAAAATCATGACAAGCATCATGAACGACATAATGACCTGTACGGCATAATTTGAAAACACAACCATATTAGAAAATATGGTCAATTTATCCATTACGCCCGCCGCATTGATCAGATACGCGCCTATCCAGTAAATCGCGAGCGACAGTCCGCCCATCATTAACTGCATAACCGGCATCATTAAGACCATGGCGCGACTTGTAAACAGCTGGGTGCCTGTAAGCTCTTTGTTCGCCACCTCAAATTTACTTTCCTGATAGTCTTCGGCGTTGTACGCGCGGACAACGCGCAAGCCGGTTAAATTTTCCCTCGTTACGCGGGTGACGTTATCGATCAATGCCTGCATCTTTTTGAATTTCGGCATAACGAATATCATGAGTATCGTAACCATAAACAGCACGATCAGGACGCCGACGCCGGTGGCCATCGACCATTCATAGCCTTTGCCCAGGATTTTGGTAACGGCCCATACTGCCATGATGGGGGCTTTGATAACCAACTGCAGCGCCATAACGATAAGCATCTGAACCTGCATAATGTCGTTTGTTGAGCGCGTAATCAGGCTGGAAGTTGAAAAGCGGTTGATCTCTTCCATGGAGAAAGATTCGACTTTATTGAACAACAGGCTGCGCAGCCGCTGCGAAAAGGACGCGCAGATTCTGGCGGCAAAAAACCCGACGATGATCGCGGCTGCAAGGCTGGCCAACGTGCACAAAAGCATATAGCCGCCATTAAGCCAGATGTCGCTCATAGCACTGCCCGGTGTCTTTGTCAGCCTCGTTATTTCCGCCATATAATCGGGGAGTTTAAGTTCAAGCCAAACCTGCGCGACGATGAAGATCAGGCTTAACCCTGCCATCAGCCATTCTTTCGGCTTGAGGTACTTGAGAATTTTTATCACTAGATAAATCCCTCCATTTTTTTATATAGTATACGCTGTTTGGTTTGTTAATGTCTTGACCCCCACCCTTCCGGGTATTAGGCTCTAATCATGGAAACCAGTTACATTCAAATGTTTTCTGCGGAAAATATGCAGACTATACCGGGTATACTCCTTTGGGGTATCGAAATAATTAAGGCGATTCAAAAGCTAAAAAGTCCTGCTTTGACGGCAGTGCTTAAACTCGTTACAGAGCTGGGAACCGACAAATTTTACCTTCCGGCGATTTTATTTATTTTCTGGTGGATTGACGAAAAGAGGGGCTTCCGCCTGGGAATTCTAATTTTATTATCAGCATGGATTAATTCCATTATAAAATATACTTTTAAACAGCCCCGGCCTTATAATTTTGATCCGTCTTTGGGCCTGGCCTATGAACCGACTTACGGCGCTCCGTCAGGGCATGCTCAATTTTCGCTTTGTTTTTGGGTTCCGGTAGCCGCGTGGCTGGCAGGGGGAAAACCCCGCCGCAGGCGCATTTTTGTCTGGGCTGCGGCAATACTTTTCCTTCTTCTGATTGGCTTTACCCGGCTTTATTTGGGCGTTCACTTCCCAACCGATCTTCTTGCCGGCTGGGGCTTGGGCGCTATTATCCTTCTTTTGATGTATGTTCTAAGCCCGCTTTTTATAAAACACTTTAACGGCCAAACCCGTGCGCAAAACATTTTGGCTGCCATCGCGGCGCTTGTCATGATCATCCTTTACCCCAGCGACAGATCCCTTCCCGCCGTTTTCCTGGGCTTTTGCCTTGGCTACAACATAATGAGAAAAAAATATCCCTTTAGCACACAGAGTGAAATAGCAGAAAAAAAGCTTTTTATTATGTTTTCACGCTGCCTTATAGGCTTTGCAGGCCTCGTTGTCATTTATGTTGTCCTCAGGCTTTTGTTTCCCGGCGAAGCGAGCCTTTATAGCTACATTCCCATATGGGGCGAGGCTTCTCCATTTTACGAGCTTGGGCGTTTTATCCGCTACGGCATGGTCGGGCTTTGGGCATCCGCCGGTGCCCCGATGGTTTTTCAACGCATGGGGCTTTCTTACGCTGCGGGCAACAGTGAAGAACCGAAAAACGACTAGTCCTTGGAATAATTAATTGTTTACAAATGTATTGATCACAGAAGATCTCACACAGAGGCACATCGGACTAAAGTCCGCGAACACAAAGAAACACGGAGGAAATATACGGAATCAATTAATTCTTCGGTTTTCCTTTGTGACCGCGAACCGAAGGTTCGATGTGAGCTCTGTGCCTTTGTGAGAAATATTTTGAGTATAGTTTTATGTTTTACAGACTACTAGTACTATGGAAAAACTAAATGTTACAGAGTACCAAGCCTGATTATGGCGACAAAGACCCGATTGCAGCTCTCGCTACATCGTTAGGCGAAAGCGCCCTTGCCATTGTCAGAACATCCGGCTCAAACGGCGACAAGAGCGTCATTGATCTTCTCGCGGAAATTTTCTCAAGGCCACAGGCCCTTCTTTCCGCTCCCGGAAACACAGTCGTACACGGCTGGATAGTCGATCCCGCTTCCGAAGAAAAGCTGGACGAAGTCCTTGTCTCCGTATACCGCGCACCGCACAGCTACACTGGCGAAGACAGCGCGGACATTTGCTGCCACGGGGGTATCGCGGCGGTAAAAGCCGTTATGGCTGCTCTGAAAAAAGCCGGGTTCCGGGATGCCCTTAAAGGGGAGTTTACCTTCCGGGCCTTCATGAACGGAAAGCTTGATCTTACAAAGGCGGAATCGGTGATGGAGCTTGTGGCGGCGAAAACCAGCCGAAGCCGCGAGCAGGCGGTAAGGCGGCTCAGCGGGGTGTTGGAAAGGGACATCTCGGCAATAAAAGAAATGCTGGTGGAAGTCCTGGCAGCTTCGGAAATTTACCTTGACTACAGCGAAGATGAATTTCTGTTGCCTGACGAAGAAAGCGAGGGGGTGCTTCCAAATAAAGCCCTGGCGGAAAAGGCGGCAGAAAGGCTTAAGGTTCTTTCAGAGCTATGGAGCCAGGAAAGGATCTACGCCGAAGGGGCTTTGGGTGTTTTGGCTGGAATGCCTAACGCGGGAAAATCAAGCCTTTTTAATTATTTAATCCGTGAAGATCGCTCCATCGTTACCGATGTCCCCGGCACTACCAGGGACTGGATCGAAGCCGTTATTTCCCTGGATGACATACCGCTCCGTTTGGCGGACACAGCGGGCTTGAGGAAGATGAGCGCGTCTGGCTCGAAGGAGGTTGACGAGGCGGAAAAAATCGGCGTGGAGCGGAGCATGGAGCTTCTGGGAAAAGCCGACCTTGTCCTTTACGTGGTTGACGGCGCAAAAGGCTTCACAGAAGAGGACAGGGAGTTTTTGGTAAAGTACAGTAAAGCGAATAAAGAGAAGCCGCTTATAGTTCTCTGGAATAAAGCAGACATTGCGCCCTCCCCTGCCTTTCCGGATTTAAAAATTGCTGAAGACATGAAAACGCATTTCCTTCCAGTCAGCGCCAAAACCGGAGAAGGCATTCCTGAACTGTTGCGCTTAATGGCCAACCTTTTGGTAAAAAGCCCCATATCTTCCTCAACTGCCGACGACCAATTGCTTCAGGCCGCAGGACCAGGCAGCCTTAGGCAGAAAGAGCTTATTGATTTGGCGCTGAGTGAAATAGAGGAAGCCCTGGCCCTTGCTGACGGGGGAGAAAGCCTGGACCTCATCGCCCCACTCATACGTTCCGCCGTTAACGCACTGGGAGAAATAACGGGCGAAGTTTCAAACGCGGATATTTTGAAGGTTATGTTTAGCAGGTTTTGTGTGGGGAAATAAGAACATACTTACCAAACCCTCACTTCCCCATTCGGTTTTGTAACTTTGACATCTTCGCCTTTTGGTTCTATGACAAAAAGCCCTTTATTTAAGGCGTAATTTCTTGTGTTTTCGTCTGTATTGAAAGCTGCCATAGCGCCCATGAATTGTCTTTTGTCGCCGTGTTCGTCGGCGTATTTTTGTATTTTTTCCATGCGTACAAGGTGGTCGTCTATATCCGATTGCCTTAATTTTGTTTTTACTTCAACCGCAATCGCCTGTTCGCCGTTTTCAAGCATACCGTCAATTTGGGCATAGACACCGTCCGCATAACAATAACTGGCTATTCGATTAAAGCTGTAACCAAATTTTTTAAATTTTTTGGGCAGACCGGGGATTAACAGGCGTTCGACGATAGAACCTAACGAGTTGTTAAGGCCACCGACATTTTTTTGAGTTTCTCTTATAGCTGCCCATGCTTCATCTTTTGCCTTGTTAAGACCGAAGATGTCTTCATGGGTCTTTTCGATAGCTCTTTCGGTTTCCCGTATGGCTTTCCATGCCTCATCCCGGGATTTTAATAGATCGTCCAATGTAACCTTTTTGGTGGTTTTTTTAACCGCCTTTTTGACAGGTTTCAAACTTTTGGTTTGACGAGCGTTTTCTGTCGCTTTTTTCACAAGCGTTTTAGCCGACATATTTCCCCCTGCTTGCTAATGTATAAGAAATATTAATCTCGGTAAAGGGAATACCTTGCACCGAATTTCTACTTGATTACTGCACCAAGATGCGTTTTGCTTTGATTTTTCTGAAAAAAATGATGATTATTGTTTTTTTGTCGAAAAAAGTCTACGCCATGTTTAGCGTAGACTTCTAAAAAACACATTGAAAAAATGGCGACTGACCTTTAGCGTGAACTATGAACCAACAAGAACTACCAACGATCCCATCATTTCCAGAATAGGTATCACTTTTCAAAGGCGGCTTTGTCACCTCGAGCCATCAATGTCTCGACAACCTTCCTGTACCTTGCCTGACTGTAAACCACCGGAACGGGGTACAGGGGATTGCTCTCTTTAAAAGCCCATTTGGTGATCCTCGGAATGTCCTCGCTCTTAATAGAATTAAAAGAATTTGGCAGCTTCATCTGCGCGTTCAAATCATAAATGGCTTTGATAAACGCCTTTGCTTTTTCTTCGGTTGTCGCGGTCGGCGATGGGGCTACGCCTGCAACATCTGCAAGGCGGCTGAGTTTTTTCCAGACCTTCTTTCCGTAGTCTTCCAGAACGACAGGGAGTATAACCGCGTTGGCAAGCCCGTGCGGAGTGTTGTAAAGCCCTCCAAGCGTATGGGCGATGGCATGGACATTGCCAACACCGGCCCTGGTAAAGGCAAAGCCGGCTTTGTAGGAAGCCATCAGCATGGCTTGCCGGGCTTTTATATCCGAGCCATCTTTATATGCTTTCGGGAGGTTTTCAAAAATCGTTTTTACCGCGTCCAGCGCGAAGGCTATGCTTTCCTTTGTGCCGTAGGTCCAGCAAAGGTAGGCTTCTACCGCGTGGGTAAGGGCATCCATACCCGTAGCTGCTGTTATATCAGGCGGAAGCCCCAGGCACAGCTCAGGGTCAAGCACGGCGAATTTCGGAATCAGGCAGAGATCCATAATAGCGTACTTGTGGCTGGTTTCCGTGTCGGTGATAATGGCGGCAATTGTGGTTTCGCTGCCGGTTCCGGCTGTAGTCGGCACGGCGATAAAAAGAGGCAACCTCTTTAACACTTTTAAAAGGCCACCCAGTTGATTGACGCTCTTCCGCCTCTTTACTGTCCTTGCGGCAGCGGCTTTTGCGGCATCTATTGGAGAGCCCCCGCCAAGCGCGATAAAGCTGTCGCAGCCTTCACGGCAGTATAGATCAAAGATCTTCTCCACCGTTTTTACCGAAGGGTTTGCTTCAACCTCGCTGTAAATAGCGTAAGGAATACCGGCTCTTTCAAGAGCGTCCGTTATTTTCGAAATAGTTCCAGATTTGACACGCCCAGGGGAAGTAACAAGTATGGGCTTTTTCCCGCCGTTCTCTTTAAAAAGCCCCAGGATTTGATTGATAGCTCCGGCCCCTTCAACAGGAATCGCCTTCCTCCAGGGAAGGCATCTGGCGCCAAAATTAAATACAAATTGGAAGATGCGGCAAAAAACGGTAAAAAAAAGCATGAAACCTCCGGAAATCCCCAGGAAAATAGACGCGAAATAAATATCCCGAATAGCCCTACTTTAGCTCTTTTTCCATATTGTGCTGCAAACTGGCCTGGATATATTTCCGAATTTTTGTTCGTACGCTGGGATCAATACGCTTGGAAAAAAGAATCACATAACTCTTTACATCCCCTTCCATACGGGAACCAAAGACTATCCCTTCCGCCTTAATCAGCTGGCTTTGCAGCCGGATCTGTATGTCCCCAAAAAGGCCGTTTTTTGTCAGATTTGGATCCTCATCAAAGACGCATGAAAAGCCCACCACGCTGATATCATTAATTAAGCCGTTTATATAAACCCCATCTTTAGGAAGGTTTACGGTTGTTTTTGAGTCCTTATCCATTAAAAGCCTTATAAATTTACGGCGGCCCTTGGCATCTACGCCGTTTAGAATATTTATAAGCTGCTTGACCGCCTCATTAAAATCGGACTTAATGACCGTAAAACCACAGGGGACTTTGTATTGATCCACATATTTTTGCCTGATTTCATCATTATTTGTCGACGCTATAACTCCTACTTTTATAGAATCATTTTCGGGGCTACCCATGATATCTCTGATTAATTTATCCCAGGCATCTTCCTTCATTATTTCGTTAATGCTGGCGAATATAATTGAATCCGGGTATAAGCCAATAGCCTGCTTAAGTTTTGCTTCGTCTTTTAGGATATAGACTTCAAACTCCTCCTGAGCCAGTTCAGAAATTACCTGATTCTGGACAAGCGCCGACGGATGGAGAAAAAATATTTTTTTCCCGAGAGAATTTGAATTTCCGCTTTCTGCCATGCGGTAATTCTACCAAAAATCCATAATTTTGGCAAATACCTTATACAGCTTGCCCAAAAATTTCTCACGGAGGCACAAAGCTCACAGAGACCACAAAGGAAGACTATTTGTTTTTTCTTTGTGATCTTAGTGTACTCCGTGCCTTCGTGAGAAATATTGGGAATAAATCCTTGGTGGCTTTGCGAGGGTTTATTTTCAATATACTATGTTGCCAGGAAGTATGAAGATTCCACGTTCTTTTTTTGCCGGGGCGTTTTTCTTCTTGATGGTTTTCTTTGCTGCCTGTAAGCCCGCTTCGAGGGGGCCGGAAAGCCAATACGCCCTGGGGACATTTTGCACGATAAACCTCTTTGGCAAAGGCAACAATAAGCTTTACTCCCAGGTTTTTGACAGAATCCATTACCTGGAAGACATTTTAAGCGCCAACCAGGAAGGAACGGATCTGGACATGGTTAATAAAAGCGCTGGTCTATATCCGGTGAAGGTAAGGCTGGAGTTAATAGTGGTTTTGGAGAAAGCGCTTGAATACGCGGAAAAAAGCGGAGGGGCTTTTGATCCTACCATAGGCCCCCTTGTAAAACTCTGGGGCATAGGAACCGATGAAGGGCACATTCCGGAAAATGATGAAATAAATAAAGCCCTGGAACTGGTAAATTACAGAGATTGCGAGATCAACAGGGAAGAAAGCACCGTATTCCTGAAACGTGCAGGTATGGCGCTTGATCTGGGAGCGATTGCCAAAGGCTACGCGGCGGACGAAGCGGCCAGGCTGCTTGCAAATGAAGGCGTGGACAGCGGGATCATTGACCTGGGAGGCAACATTTTCGCCATGGGAGAAAAGAAGGAAAACGGCGGAAGGGGCGCGTATTGGCGCGTAGGCGTTCAGGATCCAAGGGCGGACAGGGGAAACTATATCGGCGTCCTTAATGTAAAAAACAAAAGCGTTGTGACATCAGGGGTATACGAAAGGTTTTTTGAGAAAGACGGGAAACGCTACCATCACATTTTTTCTACAAGCAGCGGTTTCCCAGTGGATAACAACCTTCTTTCGGTGACTATAGCGGCTGACGAATCCATCGACGCCGACGCCCTTTCCACCGCCGCCTTTGCCCTTGGCTGGGAAAAAGGGCGGGAACTCATTGCCGAAGTTAAAGGTGCTGGCGGAATTTTTGTGTATGACGACCTAAGCGTATGCGTTACGGAAAATCTAAAACAGGATTTTTCACTTACCGCCGCAGAATACAGGCTTATTTTATATCCACAAGCTCCAGCTCAAAAACCAGAAAACTATTCGCCGGAATAACATTATTGATTTCTCTGTTTCCGTATCCCAGCTCCGGGGGAACAATCGCAAGCCGCTTCTCGCCTTTGGACATTCCCATTATAGCCTCGTCAAGACCGGGAAGGATCCGGCCCGTTCCTACAGGCAATTCTTCCGCGCCGCCTGAAAGATCTGAATTGGCAAAAACCGTGCCTGAAACCAGGCTTCCTTTTATATTGACCACAGCGGTGCTTCCGGAAGAAGGCTTGGGCCCATTCCCCTGTTTTTGCACGATGTACCTGAGGCCGGAGGGATTCGACACGGCGTTTGGGTACTTCCTGGCGATTTCCGCGATTTCCTCATCCTGGCGGACTTTTGCCTTTGCCGCAGCTGCCGATTCGCTGTTGCGGACCAAAGCGTCAAAAACAGTTTGATCCGCCTTGAAGTTCATCGCTGCCTCGCCGTTGCGAATAATGGTAACCTTTTCTATTTTGTCTCCCTGCTGTATGGCATCAACCACATCCTGGCCCTTTACTACCCTGCCAAAAACCGAGTGCTTTCCGTCAAGCCAGGGCGTTGCAACATGGGTAATGAAAAACTGGCTGCCGTTTGTACCGGCGCCGGCATTGGCCATGGAAAGCACTCCTGGGCCGTCATGCAAAAGGCTGGGATCGAACTCATCGGGAAAGCGGTAACCGGGCCCGCCGGAGCCGTTGCCAATCGGATCGCCACCCTGGATCATGAAATCTTTTATCACTCGGTGAAAGACAAGGCCGTCGTAAAACGGCTTGCCCCCGGCGGCAGTCATCTTGCCTTCCGCCAGAGCCACGAAGTTACAGACAGTCATCGGAACCTTTTGGTATTCCAGGCGCAATACAATGTCTCCCCTGGAAGTGGTGATCCTGGCAAATAGGCCGTCCCCCAGCGCGGAATCACCTGAGGCCTGTTTCAGACTTGAGCTTCCGGATGAGCTTTCGCCCGAAGCTTTCTGAGCGGTACAGGCAAACAGTAATAATAAAAGCACGCCAAATCCGGCAAAAATCTGCCAGTTAATAAATTGTTTTTTCTCAAAGTTACGCATAGGCAACTTTATCATATCGGGAACAAAAATGCAATTTATATAAAAACTAAAATCGCCTTATCGCCATTTTCGTCGTAAGTGTGCAGTTCCAGCTTTCCGTTTTGAAGCTTCCAGCTGTCAGCACTTTCCAAATGCCGGAAGTACTCGTACTCTGTAAAATCTTTCATCTCATATAATGTGCCAACACGCGTACAGGCAATTCTTTTTATTGAGAGGCTGTCATTTTCATCTATTGTAAAGGAAGCGAAATAAAAATTGACAGCGCCCACGCCCGTTAAGCGCTTTGATTCAAATTTTATGGTATAAATATCTATTGGTATATTAGCCCTGTCTATGCTGATAATGCCAGTACTGTTTTTCACTTCCGCCAGGTTCCAGTACCTGCCCTGAATTTCGCTGAAAGCAATATCGTTCACGCCGTTGGCTCCTTTGGCGTAAGAGAATGTCGTCGGGAAAATAATTATCAGGGAAATTATAGCCATGGAATATTTCATGTTGACACGCATGGGTTCCTCCATAATTAAAATATAGCGATACTAATCGTTAATATTATTTTTATTTTGATAACTGCTGAATCAATATTCAAAGAATCAAAATTTCGCCAATAGTTTTAGACGTGATTGCCTGATTGATAGAAATATCTTTTTGTGATAAAAAATATCAGAGGAATTTGATAAACTGGTCTATGATTAATTCACTGCAAAAAAAATATATCCATCCCTTTATGGCAGCTATGCTTGTATTCGCTGTTATCGGCTCATTGATCTTTCTAAAAACTGAAATGCCACACGCATTTGAAATGGCGGGAAGAAAACCGTATTCAAAAAGCGCCTTTGCCTCATTTGGCAATGCTGTTTACTGCCTGGCGGAAGAAACCGGCATATTAAGCAAAGCAAAAAAGAATACATCATCCGCTATATGGAATTGGGCACCGCTGGTACAAATACCGGTAGAGGCACTATGCGCTACCGGAAGCCTTATAATACTTTTAGCAGACCATATTTATTTACACAATATAAACTACGCGATTACACCAAAGCTCAGAATTTAGTTCTGTCATTTCATAATTTCATTTATCAGGAAATAGCAATAATCGATATGAAAAGACAGGAGTTTATTATGGGAATTTTATTAAGCGAGGTTTTTGACCAGCGATCTATATTATTAAATCTTGAAAGCAAAACCAAAGAAGGAATTTTTAAGGAATTGGCGGAAACGATAAGCGCGGTTCACCCTGAATGCGATCGCGCTTCAATGCTTGCGGCATTATGGGAGCGTGAAAATAAGCTAAATACAGGGATCGTTTCCGGCGTAGCGTTTCCTCACACAATATACGGAGGGATCAATAACATAGCCGGAGCAATCGGCATATCGCAGACAGGGATTGATTACGGCGCCCTTGATAACCAACCGGTTTACGTTGTGTTTATGCTGGCGATAAGCGATAAGGCAATGGAAAACCATTTGCGAATATTAAACCAGCTTTTCACGCTTGCCCAGTCCGAGGCAATCGCGATTATGAAAAAAGCGAAAAACACAGAGACCGTGAAAGATATTCTGTCCCGCTTTCAATAGTTACATTTTAATCCTGCCCCGCAGGCTTCGGGACAGGGTAAGCCTGTCGGCGTACTCAAGGTCGCCGCCGACAGGGAGGCCCGAAGCCAAGCGGCTTATTTCGAGCTGCCCGGAAGGCAGCTTTTCTTTCAGAAACTTTTGGATGTAAAGGGCGGTGGTGTCCCCTTCTATAGTCGGGTTAAGGGCCAGAATTACCTCTCTGACGCCCTCGTCCCTGACACGGCTCAGGAGCTGCGCGATGGCAAGGTCGCCGGGGTTAACCCCTTCCAGGGGCGCGATGAGCCCGCCTAAAACGTGGAAAAAGCCTCGGAACTCCCTGGATTCTTCAATGACCCTGACATCCTGGGCGCGTTCCACTACGCAAAGCAAGCCACGATCACGGGTGGCATCGGTACAGATGGGGCAGGGATCGCTTTCGGTAAAACTGCCGCAACGCGAGCATCGCTTAATCGCGTCATGAAGGCCATGGAGTTCTCCGGCAAGGGTTCTGGCGTAAGATGGATCGGAGTCAAGGATATGGTACACAAGGCGGCTTGCGCTTTTTTTTCCAATCCCTGGGAGCCTGGAAAAAAGCGCGACCAGCCTGTCAAGAGCGTTGGGCCCCTCAATCATATAATGCCGTTTAAACCGCCGGGGATCATTCCGCCCATTTCGCGGTTAATTTCTTCCCGTATCTTTTCCATAGAGTTGTTAAGCGCGGCGGTAATCAAATCCTGAAGCATTTCCCGATCTTCCATCGCTTCCTGGGCTATTCTGACCGCAAGCACTTCCATTTTCCCGTTCATGTCTATCTCGGCCATTCCGCCACCGGCGGTGCCGGTAATTTTTATTTCCTCAAGCTTTTCCTGAAACGCCCCCATCTGTTCCTGAATTTTATGGGCGTTCTTTAAAATATCAAAGGGGTTCATGTTCATCCGCGGCTATCCTCCACAATGGTTCCGTTGAAAACCGACAGGACATTCCTGACAGCCGGATCTGAAGAAACTCCGCCTGGGTTCTCTTTGGGATTTCCCCTGCTTGCCATATGGCGCTTAAATTCTTCCGTCAACGAAGGCGATTGCTTTTCCTGCTGAGGCGCGGCTATTGGGTTATTCACCAGGGCCTGTACTTTAGAAACAGCGCTGCCCAGTTCCGCTGGAGAGATCCATTTATCAAGCCAGCAGAGTTTTGAGACCAGGGTTTCAAGCTCAAAGCGGGGAGACACCGAATAGCGGATGTCCCGGTATAGCTCGTACAAAAGCTCCCCTGCCCGTTCAAGACGGATTGTGTCGTACTTTTCCAGTACTTGCCGGGAAAACCTGTCCGGTGCATAACCCAAAACCGAATCCCTTGTAACGCCGGCTTTTAAAAGAAGCAAGCTGTGGTAGTATCCCGCAAGGCTCGTGATGAAAGTTTCTGCCGCCACTCCCGAAGAAAGGACGGCATCCAGAAGTGATAGGGAAAGGGAGAAATCACCGGCGGCACAAGCCTCGGCGAATTTATTGAGCTCCTCCAGCCCAACCAGGCCGAGTTTCTCCCTGATAAGCTCCATGCGGATATGAGCGCCGGAAAAGGACGCGACCTGATCAAAAAGGGTGTAGGCGTCCCTGCAACTGCCGGTAGATTCCCTGGCTATCCAGAGAAGGGCGTCGTCATCCGCCTGTATGCCAATTTCTTTACAAGCCTCACGGAGCAATGTAATGATGGTATCAACAGAAACCAGGCGGAAGTTAAACTGCTGGCAGCGGCTCCTGATTGTGGCAGGGACTTTCTGCAGTTCCGTTGTGGCAAAGATAAAAACCACGTTTGGTGGCGGCTCTTCAATCGTTTTCAGAAGGGCGTTAAAAGCGCTATTGGAAAGCATGTGTACTTCGTCAATTATGTAGACCTTGTAGCGGCCTGTAGCGGGAGGGAAAAGCACCTCTTCCTTAATCTGGCGTACGTCGTTTACGCCGGTATTGGACGCCCCGTCAATTTCAAGCACATCCATGCTTGCCCCGCGCAAAACTTCCACGCACTGGGGGCAGACCCCGCAGGGCTGCGAAGGAGTACCCTTCTCGCAGCGAAGCGCCCTCGCCAGAATGCGGGCAGCGCTGGTCTTGCCGCAGCCGCGCGGCCCGGAAAAAAGGTAGGCATGGGCAATCTGCCCCTTTTCCAGGGAGTTCTTTAGGGTGGCAGTCACAAACTCCTGTCCCGCCAGTTCGTCAAAAGTCTTCGGCCTCCGCCTTGTTGCGGTTACTTCGTAGGGCATTGCTAAAGTATATCCTGTTTGATAGCGAAAAAAACACCCCCGCCAGGGGTATCACGGCGCCACGGCTAACCGCTTGCCGTTGCTTCCTTCCGGACCTGGCGGGGTTGGGTGGCAGCCGTTCGCATGATTCCTGGCGAAGGTAGATAATAATACAATATTTACAAACAAAATGAAAAGTACACCAGCCTTAATTAGGTATAATTTTCTTGAGAGCATATGCCAACACTGCGAACACAATGCCGGAAAACATACAAAATATTAACAGCTTTGCTTTTACTGGCTATGTTTTCCGGCTGCGTAAAACCATCGAATAATCAGAGCAGCGAAACTCCTGCCTTTACCTCGTTCCTGGACATCCCAAACGTAACGGAAGATGAAATCAAGGCTGTCGAGGCGCTTCGGGAGAAAACCTCTTTTTTTGTGTATGGGACGCTTTCAACCACAGAAACCTTTATCGGAGAGGACGGCAAAATCGAAGGATATACCGCTCTGTTTTGCAAATGGCTTTCACAGTTGTTCGGGATTCCCTTTAAGCCCACTATTTATGAGTGGGGCGATTTGATAACAGGGCTGGAAACCGGCACAGTCGATTTTACCGGGGAAATGACCGCTACCGTCGAGCGCCGGAAAACCTGGCTTATGACCGATGCCATTGCCGAGCGTTCGGTAAAAACCTTCCGGCTTGCGGACAGTAAACCCATTAAGGAAATTATCAGCTCGCGCCCGCTTCGCTGTTACTTTTTAGAAGGTACTACCACAATAAACGATGTCACCTCACGTTTACAGGGCGAATACACTATTGTTGAAGTAAACGATTATACTACTGTTTACAAGGCGCTCAAAAGCAGGGAAGCCGATGCCTTTTTTGACGAAAGTGTGGCAGAAGCAGCTTTCGATATATACGATGATGTAATAATCGAAGACTTTCTCCCAGTAATTTACAGCCCGGTTTCCCTGACCACGAAAAACCAGGCGCTCCAGCCTGTCATTTCAATTGTGCAAAAGGCTTTGGAAAACGACGGCCTCGACTATTTAACAGGCCTGTATAAACTGGGGGAAAAAGAGCACAGGCGGCATAAGCTGTTTATGCGCCTGTCCAAAGAAGAAAAAGAGTATATACGCGAACACCCGGTGGTATTGTTTGCCGCTGAATATGATAATTATCCTGTCAGTTTCTACAATAAATATGAAAATCAATGGCAGGGAATCGCCCATGACATTTTAAAAGAGCTGGAAACACTCACCGGTATAACTTTTAAAATTTCCAACGATCAATACGCGGAATGGCCTGAACTGCTGCGTTCAATCGAAAGCGGAAAAACGTTAATGATAACCGAGTTGTTACATACGAAAGACAGAGACGGGCTATTCCTGTGGCCCCAGTCCCTGATTATGACAGATAATTACACGCTGATCTCCCAATCGGATTATCCCGGAATTAGTATAAACGATATTTTACGTATTAAAGTAGGTTTGATCAAAGATACCGCGTACGCCTCGTCATTTCATAACTGGTTTCCGGATCATAAAGACACCGTGGAATACGAAAGCTCCAACGCTGCCTTTGACGCTTTGGAAGACGGCGAAGTCGATATGGTAATGGCGACGTTGAGCCAGCTTCTCATGCTGACCAATTACTATGAGCGTACTGGTTACAAGGCAAATTTTGTGTTTGATTATGCTTTCGGATCTACATTTGGATTTAACCGGAATGAGGCTAACCTGTGCTCAATTGTGGACAAGGCGCTCCGCCTTGTCGATATAAAAGGATTTTCGGGACAGTGGATGCGCAAAACATACGATTACAGCGCGAAACTGGTGCGCTTGCAGCGCCCGTGGCTAATCAGCATGGCGGCTTTATTTTTCTGCATACTCATTCTTCTTTTTATTCTTTTCCAGAGAAAGCACCTTATAGGGAAACGGCTTGAGACACTGGTGCGGAAAAGGACCAACGAGCTGGTGGCTCAAAGTGCGACTCTTGAAGCCGCGTTTGAAGCGACTCCGGCTCTCGTATTCTGCAAAGATTTGAATTCGCGCTATACGCGATGCAATAAAGCCTTTGAAAATTATTTCAATATCAGTGAAGCGGATATTATCGGAAAAGGAGACTTTGACGGCCTGGGAATATCCGCCGAACTGGCAGAGAAATTCAATGAACAGGATCGCAAGTCTATCAACGAAGGCAGGATGCTTGTGATCCAGGAGTACATACCGTCATTTGACGGGACCAGCCAGCTTTTTGAAACATCGAGAGCTCCGCTGGTGCAAAACGGACAGATAACCGGACTGCTGGCAATATCGCACAATATAACTCAGCATAAAGCCATGGAAGAAAAGGCGTTAAGCGCCAGCCGCGCCAAATCGGCGTTTCTTGCCAACATGAGCCACGAGATACGCACGCCGATAAACGCCATTATTGGCATGACCACGATAGGAAAGTCAGCCGCCGCTCTTGAGCGCAAGGATTATTGCTTTACCAAGATTGAAAACGCGTCGCAACATCTGTTAGGCGTAATAAACGATATATTGGACATGTCAAAAATCGAAGCCAATAAATTTGAGCTTTCGCCTGAGGCATTTGATTTTGAAAAGATGCTTCGATCGGCGATCAATGTCATTAATTTCCGCGTGGATGAAAAACGCCAGAAATTCACAGTAAACATAGACGATGCAATTCCCAGGGTACTGATTGCAGATGATCAGCGGCTTATGCAGGTTATCACCAACATTTTGGGCAACGCAGTCAAGTTCACGCCGGAAAAAGGTTCCGTCAGCCTTGACGCGCGATTCGCCGGAGAAGAAAACGGCGTGTGTACCATTGAGGTTTCGATAAGCGACACAGGCATCGGCATCAGCCCCGAACAGCTGGAGCGCCTGTTCAGTTCTTTCCAACAGGCGGAGATCACCACTTCGCGCCGCTTCGGCGGAACCGGCCTGGGCCTTTCCATTTCAAAAAATATTATCGAAATGATGGGCGGGAAAATAAAGGTAAAGTCCGATCCGGGAAAAGGCTCTGTATTTTCTTTTACGGTACAGGCGAAAAACGGCGTGCCGGCAAACCGCTCGGCAGGGAACCCTCAGGGAACGGAACATACGGTAAAAGAAGAAAAACAGGAGCTTGACGCTCTTTTCGCGGGGCGACGCGTACTTTTGGTCGAAGATATGGAAATAAACCGCGAGATAGTGCTGGCGCTGCTTGAACCGACGCAATTGGAGATTGACTGCGCCGAGAACGGGGCGGAGGCTGTGCGCAAGTTCAGCGAAACGCCTGAGAAGTACGAGTTAATTTTCATGGACATACAGATGCCGGAAATGGACGGCTATGACGCGACAAAGCTCATTCGGGCTATGGACACGCCAAAAGCCAAAACCATTCCGATAATTGCGATGACAGCCAACGTGTTCCGTGAAGATATAGAAAAATGCATATCGGCTGGCATGAACAGCCATATAGGAAAGCCATTGAATTTTGACGAAGTCATGGATAAGCTGAACACCTATCTATTCAATGGAGTAAAAAATGACCAATAAAGAACGCAAGGCAAACGGATTGCCCTACCATTATGACGATCCTTCGCTTATGGGAAACCAGTTTGAGTATCAGGATAAATTGTACGATTATAACCATACACGGCCAACTGAACAGGAAAAGCGGGATAAACTTCTGAAAGAAATGTTTGCAGAAATTGGCGATGGCTGCCATATTGAGATACCGCTAAACGCGAATTGGGGCGGCCATCATGTTCATTTTGGGCAGGGCATTTATTGCAATTCAAACGTAACATTTGTGGATGACGAACATATTTACATTGGGGATTTTTGCATGATTGCGCCAAATGTAGTTATTTCCACATCAGGCCATCCTGTACTGCCCATATTGCGGGAAAACCATTACGTGTATAATTTGCCTGTCCGCATTGGCAGGAATGTCTGGATTGGGTCAGGCGTTCAAATAAATCCCGGCGTAACAATAGGCGATAATTCTGTAATTGGCGCGGGAAGCGTAGTAACAAACAACGTCCCCGCGAATGTCGTGGCATTTGGCGTGCCTTGCCGCGTTATCCGTGAAATAGGAGAGAAAGATAAAAAATATTTTTATAAGAACAGGGAATTGGATGTATGGGAATAGCCAAAAATGAGGGTAATATTTTGGATTATTATTGCCATAATCCCTATTCTCTTGTTAATAATAAAAATGAAAACAAGACGGCAAAAGATCTCTGTTTTAATAGGGCTTGTAGTCAGCCTATTATCCTTTTTCGTTTTTTTTATGCTAATTTTTTCAGCCCAAAGAACTATACTATGGTCGTTACTATTGGTATTTTATGTTTCGCTGATTGTATTCTTAGTTTTTTGGAATCTAAATAAGGCAAAAAATGTATATTTGATATTAGCTGTTCCGTGTATATGCGTTTTGGCGGCAATAACGGTAATTTGGTATAATAATTACATTCATAAAATTCCAACTGTAAGCGAAGAAAGCTACCTATACAGATACAAGCTTTCTACTGAAAATAATATGATAGCAAAACTTGATGAGGAGTCAAATCTTAAGCTAATTGACAATTTACCTGTCCTTGACGGCGCGACTGCGCTTTACCCTGTATACGCTTCGTTTGCCCAGGCAGTTTATCCGAATTATGAATATGAGGCTTCAGATGCGAAGGTCGATTATCCGGAAAACGAATATAAAGCTTCATGGGGACTGGTATTATGCACTACGACTGGCGGGGCTTATGATAATCTTCTGAAAGGCGAAGTTGACATAATATTTTGCGCGGCACCGTCAGATTTACAAAGAAAGCGGTTTTATGAAAGCGGCGTAAATTTGCGTTTTATCCCCATTGGCATGGAAGCGTTTGTGTTTTTTGTCAATAAAGCAAATACAATAGACAATTTGACTATAAAAAATATTCAGGACATTTATTCCGGTAAAGTTAATAATTGGAAAGAACTAAATGGGGTTAACCAGGGAATCATGGCTTTTCAGAGGCCTGAAAATTCAGGAAGCCAAACAATGCTGGAAAAAGTAATGGGCAATATTCCCATTATGAAGCCTCGCAGGGAAAATGTATCAAGCGGCATGGGCGACATAATAAACCAGGTTGCCGTTTATAGAAATTTTTCGAACGCGATAGGCTATTCATTTTTATTTTATTCAACTGAAATGGTAAAAAACAATCAAATCAAGTTATTGTCTGTTGAAGGCATTTATCCGTCAAGGGAAACAATACAGGATGGGAGTTATCCATTTTCTGACAGTTTTTACGCAATTTACAATGACACTGACGTTAAAAATCGCAATATTGAACCATTTATCGAATGGATGCTTTCAAGCCAGGGTCAGGAATTGATTTCAAAAACTGGCTATATACCAATTTTAAGCAAATAGTTCATTCACCATAGCACTATATGACATTTTTATTATTTTATGCTTTAACAACTGGTAGCAAAAGTCTAAAGGTGGAATTCTAAAGTATTCCAGTGCATAGCGACAAGGCAGAGCTCTAAAGTACGGGATTCAAGAGGGATTGATTCCAACTTTCTGCCGCTGTCTTCATTCATTGTAACAATTAACACGTTAGACTTAACAGGAAAAGAAGCCGATTCAAAATGATAACAGAGAATTATTGTCAGATTATTATTATCAATAGTGAATCGAAGATCCGGATATTTAAATTTTACCACCTTGCGTCTTCTATCCATTGATTCAATCGATTCTTTTATTACCGTAAGCAATCTTTTGAGCAGTTTTGTCAACACTTTTCCCCCTTATATCTTCCTGGCGTAATTATATGTTTTTCACAATATCATATAGCGATATAGTGCGTAAAATAAAAATTATTAACCCTGGCGCTCTATGACATTGTAAAGTTTTAATATTTTGTACATACGTATATACAAGGAAGCAATTTATGATATATCCTGAAAATATGGCAGCAAGAAAGAACCTCCCTAAAACCGCGGTACCAAGAATTTATTTTATCGACCGTGAAATCGCAGCCGGAAAGTACTCCAACGCCCCCAGTCTGGCCAGGAAGTACGAAACGAGTCAGTCCAGTATCAACCGTGATATTGAATATATGCGGGATATGCTGGGCGCTCCTATCAAATATGACTTTTTCAAAAAAGGCTTTTACTATACCCAAAAAACTTTCCACCTCTGCGCCGCCTACGCTACCGCCGATGACCTGTTAGCTCTGGGCATGGCTAAAAACCTTCTTGATTTATACCGCGACACCCCTATCCACGACGCCGCGCTAAACCTTCTGGAAAATATATCCGCGCCCTTGCAAAGCGATGAAAATGCGGAATGGTTCCGCGACCGGATTGTTATTCCAAAGACAGCCTCTGCCCTGGCGGACGAGAAAGTATGGGAAGGTATAGTCGGCAGTATGCGCGAAAACCGCGTAATCACTTTTCATTATCGAAGTGCCGCCAGTGAAAACTCCAATGGCAAGGAGGCCCCAAAACTCGACACACGCCGCGTCCGCCCCTATCAGCTCCTTTTTGACCGTAGCGACTGGTTCCTCTTTGCCTTTGACGAAAACCGTGAAGATATGCGTATTTTTACCATCGCCCGTATTTGCGACGTAGTCATCACCGAAAATAAATTCACCATACCGCGCAATTTTGATTACCGAAGCCTGGAAGGTGCAAGCTATTTTGGCGTATACTCAGGCGGAAAAGCTTATCATTTTATAATCGAAATTAAAGGCGACACACGCTGGATCAGGGAGCGCATCTGGGCTGAAGACCAGCAGATAGAAAAATTCCAGGGCGGCATAAAGTTTTCCTTTACCAGCAACCAGTTTGAAAAAGTTTTGGAATGGATACTCCATATAGGTCCCAATGCCAGGCCCCTTGCCCCTAAGAACCTGATTGAGCGCTGGAAAACAACCATTCAGGAAATGGCAGTTGTTTCAGGTGTAATTAAGAAATAGCAATAAAACTAATAACTCAGCAAATTATAATAAATTAATTGTAAGTAGAATAAAATAATACATAGAATTTATAGATTATTTTATTAAATTTATATAGTTAATCACTGCTGTCCGGTCTAGCATTTTAAAAAAGCAAAAAACTTGTATTTCGATCTTTTTAGTGGTATAAAGAAATTGACCTAAATCCATATACCTGAAGGAAATACAAGTTATGACCAAGCATACCACA